>JGI24158J21664_10004735_pt1 | contig 17570 bp, 8 predicted proteins | sample Ectturendosymbi3_FD_21664 | JGI IMG/M metagenome (IMG submission 21664)
AAGTGATTGGTGAAGCACTGCAAGTAAACGTAGTCCCATTGTACCATGGCGGTTTGCATCGGTCGCCTGTAAGCTCCAGGTGGTAATCGGCATCTGCGCACAAGCATCCAGTTCTTTAGCTTTCCTTGTCTTAGCGATTGCGGCGGCAATGACAGTGGCTATCATGTGCGTCACAATAGCACATTCAAAACTAAACACATTTTAGATTCAGAGACAATCTCTGGAGAAGCGTTTAAATACGCCAATTCATGACCAGAAACATCGGGAAATATGTCAATCTTCTTACTCTTTCAGTAGAAGTTTTTGAAAGTGGAATCACATGAAATTAATGTTTGTAATAACAACATTTATCAATCAAAATAACGGTTAATATTTGCAAAAATTGTTTCAATAACAATAAAACTCGACTAAATTTATTTTGTGTTCTTAATCAATCTCGTGAAATCTTTCAAACAAGTTGCTTGAGATCTGTAATCACCTTTTGCGTTACAGTTTGCTATGCCACATTATTTGACAGACGTTGAAGTTGAGTTTTCACACAGTAATATAATCATAGATGCATGAGGGAAAGTCGTGAAATAAGTTTGTTTTGAAGTTAATTGTGCGAATGAGTATGCTACTTATGATTATTATTCATCAACCAAAATGTACACCTCATCTAATTCTCATTACAGAAAGTCTAGTTTTTGAAATTAACAACGTGTACGCAGAGTTAAAAATCGATTGTTTTGATAATTTCAAAAGCGACACTTTCAATCATAAAAATTAAACACTGATGACATAACATCAGCTACAAACATTCTGATTGCTTCCGTAGTAAAAGTTGCATTTTTTATATGATTGAGCTTCAAAGCATATTATGACTGAGAATAAGCAATGCACATGGGCGTCAGAAGGATTTTTTCCAGGGAAGAGCCACTAGAGCATTTTTCAAAAGTTTTTCTGGGGGACCAAAAATGGTGAAATTTAATTTTTCCAACACGATATTAAGAAAAAAAACATTTTTGCTGAAAATTTCAAAACGCCTCCCTTTCGACACCCATGGCACTGCCCATGCTTCCGTTAAAGCAATTTTGCGCGAAATTTTTAAAACTTCGTTTGTGCCAGTAACACAGGTCATAAGAAATCAAATTAACTAAAACCGAACAAAATAACGTCAAACGATTGCAAGCAAAAGTCATAGCGGTTTTGTGGATTTTTTCACTGTTCGCGGAGTGGATCTCGAATCATACTAACTAGACCACCTATTTCAACGCTAAAAGAAACATCGTTTACCAGCATATCAGTCGAAGGTGCTTTGTTTAAGATAGAATTCATTAACTTACACGTTGCTGGGTGGGTTGGTCGGATCAATCTCTATCGTTCGTGCAGAAATTTCGCACATCAGAAGAGATATGAGACTCACAGTGACAACGATTATCCGGCTTGTCTGAAAAAGATCAAGTATAATTCAGGCAAAATTCAAAAATGTTTTCGTACTTTTTTTGTTCTTTTGCACAAGTGCGTTGACTGAAGTATAGGATTCGATTTTGAAAACGATCTTTGCCAAAAAACAATGTTCACAATAAACTGCCAAGTGCAACATTAACTTTTATTCACCAACACCAATATGAAAACTTTTTCTTCCAAGTTTAGAAGCTCATTTACAATTGAACGTGGATTCAGCAGTTTTAGCAAAACATCTATGGCATTTCTGGCTAAAGCAGAACCGCCATAAACAAGTTTGTGGCTGCCTGAATAAAAGAATGGGCATTCGTAATAGCTATAGTTTTTAACTGATTTGGTTTTTCTACATCAGTATCTCTGTTAGTTTCTTATAGGTGTGATTGTAGTAGCTTTTCTATATAAATCTTGAGCGTACCTGGCTTGAGTAAAATGGCAGGGTTTCAAAATGGCTTTTGATAATTGCACCACAATATCACCGTTATTTAAAATTAAAACATTTTGCTTGTTGTCCGCTCAAGATGAAGCCTGCCTGGCATTACGTTGCTAAATAAAATGAGCATAGCCAATGTGGCATAAACAAAGTCCAACCTCAATTACTGCACCTACTCAAAACTATCACATTTTTATTCGTATGTCCGAGAAACAAAAATATTTTTCACACTTGACGTTCAAAAATCACAAATATCCAATTTTACTTTAAATTGTGTAGCATAGAATATCATTAGACAAAGTCTTTGCGGCAAGTTGAAAAGAGTTCGCATGCAGCTATCAGTCATTTTGCGTTACTTTAACTGAGTGTCAATGTTTTACTTGATTTTCAATTTCAGAGAAACGCATGCTTTACTCAAATTGGGTTCTTACTCAGAACAAGTCTGCTTTCTTTCTCACTGCTTTGCATTTTCGCTATGAAGAGCCAAGATTCGCTCATCTTTATACCCTAAATCTGATAAAAACGGATTTAATATAAGCAGATTTCAAGGCTTTTTTGGCTCCACAAAATGTATATACTTTGGAATTGATTTTATTTTTTAAATTTTTGTATCATTTTCAACCTTTGAAACAAATGCCGATATCGATTTTGTTTTGATTAAATCTTGTTCAAACCCATGTAGTATAACTTACCATTTTGCAGCTTCTTCAGGTGTCTATATTGCAAAACCTCAAATCAAACTCTCGCTGGTTTTGGAAAAAGAGTTCAGAGGAATTTCGGAAGAGAAATTACTTATTCACCAGATACAGTATTTCTTCGTCCTTATGCTGTCGTTATGTCAGTTTAGGTTTGCTCCCTGTTGCTTCATTCTCAGCTTTTATACAATCTTCTCGGAAGTGATCAACCTTCTTCTCCTGAAGAATGGATAGTTTTGATTTGAAATGAGGAAATACCCATTAAATTGTCAACTTTGCAGCAGCAAAATTACGCCCTTTACAGTTTTCCAAAATCAAGTTCCTCATTTTCCCCTTCAGCGTGTGATGAGAATAGATCGGCGGGTTCAGTGAAACTTGACACCATCACAGGGAATGTTTGACACGGGGTAACTGACCAACGCACGTAATCAACCTTTTCGGTCTATCTATTGTCTAATGGGATGAAAGCATCTCGCGACGTCCCCTTCCTTGCACATTAGAAATCGCAATTTTAGACAAACGGAAGACGTTTTTCACAATACCGGATCTCTTGTTTTAGGTTCTGCTTGCAACATCTTATAAATAGAGATAGAGGAAGGTCGTGACTTCCGTGTGTCCTGTATTTAACAAAACGAATTCATGTCAAAAAATTCAAAACAAGTTGTTTCATTCAAAATCTTGCACTTAATGCAAAAATAAGCGTCCGGAAACAAATTCGAAATGATTTACAGTCTGATTCACCGAATTTTTATTAATATTAAGTTTTCAATTGTCTTTACAAACTGCCACAAAATTTGACCAGACCGTATGGTTCAGCACAAACTTTTCATCAAAATAATATTTAGACCAATATAAGCTTGAAAGAGTTTGACATGTTTTGCAGAACATGTTTTGATTTTGAAAAGCATAGAAAACTACAAATTTTGCCAAGAATTCAACGGTCTAGGACAGTTCGGCGTTGCCGATTCGGCGACGGGACATTCGGCGATGGTGGTCGCAAATGTATTATGCGAAAAAATGTGTGGTTTTGAAATATTTTGAAAGTTAGACTACAAAGGATGTTTGCTTCATAAGTGTTTTTGCTGGCATCCTGATTGCCAGTGGCCAGTGTAGTTTCCCGTCCGTCAGGATTTTGGAAGAACTTAGTGCGACCGTGACCACGTGTGTAAAGAAATATGGCTTGTGACGTTTATTTTTGCTGGCATGAGGCGTTTGTGAGTTTACACAAAAATTAAACCAGGACAGCATCTATTGCTTGATCTTTCACGTAGATATCATTTGGTTGCATTTCACAGCTAATCTAAGAATGTAACGTACTTTCTTGCCATCGGTTGCCCAACAATGTACGAATATGCAGTAATGGCATTTCCGAATCCATGGTATGCATCATGAATCGCAATAAATACAGCATAATTGGAAAGATCTGGAACAAGTGCTGGACTGACTCTTGCGCATACACGCTTTCCAGACCACGGCAGTGCGAACTTTTGCACTTTGGTGACATTCCAAAGGAAAACACATTTGACATTTCATCGCCGAAAAGTCCATCGCCGAAACGGCGGCGCTGAACTGTCCCATTCCGACACAAAAGGTGCTCTCGTAAACTGCCCTTTGTTTTACCTTCAACGCGAAAATCTCTGAAAAACAAACGCGGACTCTATCTCATACGAATAAACTATTTCAGGTCACACGCGTACATAGCTCAGTACAATGTACACAAGAACTATATTTTTGTGTACGTGGGACTCAAGATTAAGAACACGTGGACTCTATTCCAGGACATCTCATGCAAAAAAGTTTCACAGGAAGCCATAAAAGCAACTTGGTATTACTGAAATCGTAACAACTATTTCTATGAAATCAATTTCTATTGCTATGTGCCTGCAAATATTTTGAAAGTTTTTGCGCAGTAAAGATATGTTTTTGCATTTTTGTGTTTTTTGAAACCTTCTCAAGGAGAGGAAACTCGTGTTAACATGTAAAGAACCTTTTACTTAATCGCTACTTCAAACGTCACTTCAAATGATCAGTCAGATAAAGCAGGCTTCACTGCGCAGCAATTATGCGCACTCGTTCTCACGCAAGCGAGTGCTTTTCATCTCACGTAGTTTTTCTTCAAGCTTCAGAAATTTGTAACACTATAAACGGCGGATATTTCAAGTAAGCAAGTATGTTTTTAAATGCCGTGCGGTTCAAAGTCCCGACGTAACATTAAAGCTCATAGATCTGGTCAGACAAAGCACGCAAGACTTACAAAGAGCCAGAAGAATGTATGCGATGATGTCACTTTATGCAAATTACTTGTCGCTGCAGTGACGTTGCAGGTTTTCGGTAACAACTCAGTCAACTGCATTAAATTAAAAAATTCCAAAGCCTATTAAATTTGTAAGGTGTTCGTTAGATGGACAGGGTCATTTTATCAAAACGCATGTGTTCCTTCAAGGCCTAGTACCTCAAAAATGAACTCTCCAAACTTAATACGGAATGAGTTATTCAAAACAGAGCTACAGTAGTCTTGGTAATAAATACATCCTAACAAAACTCTTTGCAAATCTGATGAATTTTAATTGTGAATTAGCTGTTTAGCTTTCGAAAACTACCGTGAGAAGTTTCTATTATTGACAATGCAAAACTTGTGTTTTGTTGGTCCAATTGCATTTGAGAAAATGCAACAAATCAACAATCATTTTTGATGTTTTGGTGATGGAAAATGACCACAAGTAGTAGTATGTACATTGTGCAACACTAGAAGTATCCGAAACACATGGGCATAAAACATACGTGAATGTGTAGGCAACTCGCCTGGAAATAAACTTGCCGAATAAACTGGAGACTGGCGCGGATGAATCCTGCCGCAGTACAGCAGGCTGCTCACTCCTGTTCATGCGATGAATGGGCGCCAACATCAAGATTAGACATAACGGATTTATATTTTGTATTTGTGAACACATTTATGTTTTCAAAACCGACATCATTTCAATTCATCGAGTAGTCGTGTGTCTCAAGAGATACATATGTCTTGTAGGAAATTACCAAATGAATTTATTTAGACGATGTACATTTTAATGGTACACTGGCTTTGTTGGATGCGGAACAATCATCTTTTTGATCAGAAAAAAGTGCTTAACCACTTTGATTCCAGTTGAATTGCATCCTCACCAGGCCCGTAGCCAGGATTTACGGTTTTAGGGGGACAAGATCTTTGTTTTTATTGTATGCTTCAAAAAATTGGGGGACGCAACAAAATTTAAGACAGCACAAAAAAATTTGGAGGGACATCGCCCCTGACCGTCCTCCGTGGCTACCAGGGTTGTTGTAAAAAAAACAACGTAAAAAAAACACCCGGATTTTTTTTGAAAAAGGCCACTCAAAAAAAACCCACTCTTTACTTTTCCTTTGAAAAATCTACTAAGAAGTAAAAAATAAAATAAGCAGGACACTTGTACAGTTGACTGTAAATTTTTTTAATCAAACAAAAACGAACAACAACGAAATAAAGAGAGAATAATCGAACAGTTCGAGTAAATTCTAATGGTTGTGTTCTTCAGCTCTGCGCAATCGGTATATTTTAACCAATTTTTCTGTCTTCTCTACTAAACTTTTTCTGATTTTGGACCATACCAAATCATACATTGAAAAAATACACTCTATAGATGCTGAACTAGCAGGCGTGCACATAAACTTGACGTGAAACTGCAGAGTTTGTCCAGGAGTGGTTTTCTCTGTTTGCTGTCGCATACTTGCCAAGCCTTACCACTTACGAGTGAACTGACCAACAACACATTGCGAAAATAAAGATGGGGTACATTTCTTTACCCTCACTTTTGAATGCCATAATAGGTATAACAAGTTATTATTGTGTAATTCTGAAAATAGTGATATTGCATGATGGAATAAAAACAATTCAGAATGTTTTTTTCTGTTTTGTTTGAAAAGAGAACAAAATCTCCTTTCTTTTCAAAAAAAACAAGAAAACACGGATTTTTTTAACCCAAAAAAACAGGTGGGTTGGGATTTTTTTTAAAAAACGGGCTTTTCTCAACCCTGGTGGCTACGGGCCTGATCCTCACCATGCGAAAACGATGCCATTTTCTTCATTGTTCAAGCACTGAGTTGCTGCCACCAGGTTATCATTTAGGACGGCCTTGGCATGACACCTCTGTCAATGCTTTCCATGCACTGATTACCTGCAAAATGGCCAAAACGTTTAGAAGTGCATTTAAAACACCAGCATCTTGCGTTTGAGCGAGGTATGACTTGGTGGTTTAAATAAGACTAGTGGCTTCATGGGAAATGACGACCATAAACAACTAAATCTGTGAGCTTGTCGAAGTTGTGTAGCTGATGTGCAAACAAGTGTATGCGAATAGTTGGCGGTAAACTTTATCTGTTTCAGGATTCTTGAACAATATATCTCTGCAAAATAGTCATCAACTTTTAAATGAATTTCTTGGCTTTATTCGCGAACAAGTTTTTTTGCGGGGGGTATTTGAGCGATCAGATGCAAATGAAATCAACAAACGAAAATTTTTCAAGGACAAAAAAGCAGCAAAAAAACGTAAAACGAAAGGAAAGTAATTATCTTATACCCGTGCTACGAGAAAAAAATACTTGCAAAAAAAATTAAGCAGAAACGTCATCACTTTTCAGAAACAAAACACCGATAACAAAGAAGTATTTTCCCTAGACGAGGCTCACAATAACTTTGGTGACTTCCAAAAGTAACAGTAGAGAGATCCGAAGCATTGAGGCATAGTTCCATTTCCTATCAACTGAAAAAGGAACAATGTATATTTCAGTGTACTGCACTATCTTTTTGTCGATGTCGGTGTTACGACAAATGCTCAAAATTTATTTGACCAGCTGCATCTGTTTTTTATCTCTGTCGTGACTAATGAAGCAGTTCAATGTTCCTCGTCTCAACCGTGCACCAGACGAAACCCAAGTAGCCAATAATAAATCAGTACCAATTGCAAAAGATTGACAATGAACGCTATGAGCAACGCATCTGCCTTAGTAGGAGGTCTGTCACTGTATGCAAGTTAAACTCTTTGACATTTCGATATTGAGATGGAAGTGGTGCTAATGTGTTTGCTATATGGCGAAATACACACAAAAGAACAAAGGTATTACAACTTACAGACACAGGGGCGGGATCCAGGGGGGGGCGATCGCCCCCATAAAACCTAAGAAAATGACTTTATTCACCATGATTTTGCACAATTCGGAAAACATCATTCGCGATATACGGTCATTTTGTTGTACACTGTTTTGTCATAGCAATGTTGTGAAGTATGCTTCAACTCTCTTACAGTAGTGAAGTTGCTATGAGCCTTGACTACCAATTATTACTGAAATCGCCCCCCTAACCTTACTAGATGGATCCGCCATTGTACAGACACAATTATTTCATTTGAACACGTTGGGGTGCGAAGTCACAAGTTTGTGTGGACTGTACTGCAACGTTTTCTCAAATGGCGACTTTAATGCCAGCATCTATGCTGTTAACTTCAACCTGATCACGTTTATTTTATTGAGTTAACCAGGGGTTCCCAAGCTTTCTTTGACCATGTACCACTTCCACATTCTGACAGATGAGCATGTGCCCCTTCAGCATTTCGAAAGTCAAGCATGTACCCCTTCAGAATTTTGACAGATGAACATGTACCCCTAAACTTTTTATGACAAAATATTTTATCATGTTTAATCATATTTATATTTTAAAATAAGCATATAACGTTTTTTGAAAATAATATTCACTGATATATGTATAAGTATTTGGAAATAAAAGATATGTAAATATATATTTCTCTTCTATTCCTAAAGTTAAATGTACCCCTTCGGATAGGCAAATGTACCCCTAGGGGTACATGTATCCCAGGCCGGGAACCTGTGAGTTAACTAGTCATACTTGGTTATACTATGCGAGTTACCTGGTACTTTTGTGAAGACATTGACATTATGTAGCATGTTACCAAAGCACAATTACAAAGTATTACAAAAACGTCAGTTATCTATTTCAAATAGTGAAATAAACAAGGCAAGTTTCGGCCAGAAATCCTGGCTTTCATGTGGCACAGCTTCCTTTTTAAGTCAAAATATTACATTTCAAATTTTCAGTAATATTTTGCTTTAAATCTAAAAGCAATGGCACATAAAACAATAATAAACTAAGCAAAAAGAGGGCGTGTATGTTCTTGAAGTTTTAGAAGTTGCTTATCAAATCTTCTAGTGCAGATATCCAGTTAAAAATTGGAAACAATAACATCTCACAGAGTGATAGCAGCTTGTTTAATTTCAAATGCCCAAACAAAGTTTTCCACGTGGTAGCCGGATGCTCAATGGCTATACTTCGTGCCAATCCAAGCAAAGACCACGTAAATGAAAGTGAAAGTGATGAAGCCACCTGACTGACACGTTGCGACCAATTTGCCGGAAGAGACGTGGCTCATACCTCCACGCCCAAAACAAATGTACCCGACTTGCTGCCTCTCGAGGCTGACGTGGCTCCCGAGTGGGACACCAGGTGGTAGGTTGAAAACTATCGGCGGCACTCGAAGGCACTTGACCGGGAAACGCTGTCGTATTTGAAATTGTTAGAAAAACGCCTTTTTTGAATTATTCGTCAGCACTCGAAAAGATGAAATCGATTCTTCAATAGCGACCACTTTATGCCGTCATCACGAGCGCGTTTGCGACACATCGATCTACAACTTGCATGGGAGGCTCTGATTGGCGGACGACAGCGCTTAAGTATTCTGCCGGCTTGGTGACTTCGTGGCTTTGAGCTGATGTTCGCACTGAGCTCGTTCTGTTTCAAATGCTGTGCCCGTCTCGTTACTGGCAGTGACCTACGCACAAACGAATCAGAAAAAGTATTTTAACGATTAGATTTTATACTAGACGAAAAGCAGTTGTCTTTCAACGATCAGGTGGCAGCAAACAGTTCGGTTTTTAATGTTTCACTGCGCCAGCGAACAACCAACGTTTGTTTAATCTGCTGTTTTACTTTTTCAATAACATAGAGTTTGCTTGATGGCGTGAAAAGTTTTTTTTTATCCATCGTTCAAACTTGTTTTCGACCCCACATTCTATTAAAGTTCGAAAGTGTATAATGGACTAAAAAAGAAAAAAAACTTCTTAGAAAACAAAATGGGAAAAACGGAAGGCAGGGCATTACCTCTGTTTCGCTTGTTACAACCTGTTCCCTAACTCCCTGAAAGATACATCTGAAATTTCGTAGAAGTAGGTAGGAAAGAAAAACTCGCTGCAAGATGGTATTAGCTACGTTTCAGACATAAAGTTAGATATCGCATTTGATCAAATAACGCACATGCAATTAAGAATTCTGGACCTTTGAAACAAGTCAAAGTGCCTTTGTGTAAAGAGCAAAATTGCTTCAAGTGTTTGGTAGCTTAGCTTAAAATGTACGAGTCTTAATCTTTGTTTTAATTAAATCTTTATGCAGCAATCGTGTTAGGTGTAGTAGTACTTCAACTGGTTACTTTTCCGTTCAAGTTAAAACGTAAAACATCTACAATGAAGGTTTTCTACCTACTGATCGCCTTGGGTCTTTTTCTTCCTCAAGTCACATTTGGTCAAGACGGAGAGGCGTAAGTTTGACGTTGCAATTTTTACTTGTTCTTGTACATAAAATACTGCTTTTAATATCTTGCTTTTACCAAATATGCTGTCGCTCCAGTTTTCAGTTATTTCCTTGTCCTAATACTGGAGTTTATTCAGTTTTGAAAATTAGCAACGTTTGACCTAAATGTTTATTTCTTCGTTTGAAAGAAAAGATGGAACATTTAAGAAAACAACTGACCAGATGCATTTGATATTTTTGTATTCAGATGCCATTTTACATGTTATATAGCTGTTTCCTCTAACTTTTCCCTAGTTTCATGGCCAATGCACTCTGAAAAGTGTATTGCATTGATATAATTGTTAAGATCTTCATTTCCGAAATCACAAAGGTGTAACCTATTTCTTTGTTAAAGCTAAGCTAAACGCCAGAGCTAAGTTCATTTTATTCTATAATAAAAAATTGGGAAACTATGAAAACTTATTTCTTGCTGAAATATCTGGTTTTCACGAATAAATAAAACGAATTGCTACGTTTTGTGAAACACGTTGCCGGTCGATAAAAGTCTGTCAAATTGTGCGTTTGACCAAGTTCAGGTATGTTGTTTTATGCCTATCTATTCGCTCTCACTGTTTCAAAAACTCTTTTGACCTTTTCAAAACTTTTTGCATGATGTGGTGCTTCTGCAGTTTGTTACATATATGGATGTATCAAGAAATGCACCGAATTTGTATTTGTTCGCTTGCACACAAACAAAAATTCCATCTCTTTTTTGCAAAGAACCTAACCTTGTAAAAACGTTGAGAAATTGAAGATCTTATAATAGTCACGGTCTATCCTCGCTTTTCCTAAAATGAACAGACCGTATCAAATAACCTTAAAACCTTAAGGGATGCACGAATGTTTATGTAAAGCACTTTTCTGAAATGCGACCTCTATTGCTTTGTGAACATGTCTTAAAAGCAAAGGATTAAAAACAAGAAACTTTAGTTTTGAAATTTTAGCCAAGTTTTTATCGACAATGGCAAACCAACTAACTCTTTCTGTTTGTTTTTTTGTCAGTGACGGAGTGGAAGTGACCACCGGTAATTTCAACGCTCGCAGATCACGAAACATTGGCATTTGTCGCACTTTTTTCGGAATCTAACAGTCATGTGTTTTCTTTTCATATAACCACTTCTTCGTCTTCATCGCGTCATGACGTCATCGACCTGCGATTCGTGATCATTGCAATCATCGCCGCTCGTGACATCCGTGCTTTATCTTTATCAATCCCTCCCACCCTACGTGGCTTTCTTGTTGCGTCATCAATGTGTTAGAGTAGATTCGCAACAAACCTTGCTCGATACTGGGCTGGCAAGGCCCAGCAGCAGCGCGTTCTGAAAGTCATGGCGAGGGTAAAACACTTAAATGTTTTTATAGCTGAATATTGTTTCCACAAAGGTTGCATTTTTAAGCAGACATTTTGTATTTCTCTGCTAACATCATCTTCACCCGGTTTTTACCTTTCGCTGGACTGCCTTTTATGTTTAAAATAGCAATAGTCTGCCTTGTTACTTCCGTACATCGCTTTCAATTGTAACTGCACACCCTGCGGCAAGGACTTGCTGACCGGAGTGTTATCCTCACAAACTTGGTAGAGCCTCTTCTGATGTGCGTCGTTGGCTGACAGCGGCAGTCGGCATTAGCATTTCTGGGTGCCGACTTTATCTTTCGGGCGACGTCAGCATTTTGATCAGCAAATGGTTTAACTCTTTTCCAGCAACAACGCAGAGGGCGCAGATTGCCAAGAGGAACCTTTATTCCACCCTGGGTACATTACAGTAAGTTCATCCAGTGTGAAACAGACCAAATCTGCTAGAATAAATAAAAGTGTCAAAAAACCTGCAAGAAGCGATGTCAAAATACCTACTAAAATGACAAAACCTACTAGAATGAATACAACTGACACATGAATTACCTTCCTAATCCAAAAGTCCTAAGACCATATAAATTAACTAGTTAATATAGTAAAAGCAGGCAGTTGACAGAAAGGAGCTGCAACATTTGAGTAAATACAGTTTGTGATGGCGCGGCATTGCCGTCCAACGTCACAACGAACCCTTATTATAAAATACAGAGGCAGTTGTTAGTTTTTGGCTTCAGGAGCACGCAGCATCATGCTGTATACTAATTTGATTAAATCGTATAAATCAGCCAAGAAGCATGTCAGAGCGATTTGAATAAGTGGAAATAGCAACTCAGTTGAATTAAGCCGAAGTTCACTTTTAATCTTTTTAGCACGTACCACACGTATGTGATGTGCCTGGCACCGAAATTTCCTGAAACTCCAACCTCTCCAGTTGCCATTGTAGCAAAAACAATTGTGGATCCTTCAGGGATACAAAAAGATACTGGGAAAAAGTGGAAAATACTTTTTTTAAAATCGTCTGTGATACTGAACATCCATTTTTTCCTGCAGATGCTGTGTAGTTTGATGAAGGATTGTTGCTTATAAATTGCTTTTGTTCTTTTCAATTTAAATCATTTTTATCTATTTCATCTCTTCTTCTGAGGTCGTTTGCTTGTCTCTGCCACATTCTTGATTCGTTCCAAACGCGCAATCAAGATTTTGCCATCATTGGACTTCATCCTCGTTCACCGCATGATATTCATCCGCTCGCGGAGCGCGTTGTCACTGATTGTTAGCGTCATAAATNTTNCGAAGGTGACAAGTGTTCAGTGGTGTAAAAAGGCCTGGCAAAGCTGTTTATTTGCAAAAAATGTAAACAAATTTGTAGAAGGCACAAAAAATCTATGATCTCTTCGGCGGCTTTGCGCAATTTCGCATAGTTGCTTGAAGGCAAGTACCAGAATGACTAGTAGTAAAAATTATTTTGTTTGAAATGCAATTAAAAAATATGATAAAGGCTTCTCTGCATTGCAACCTAGTGCGATATATTTTCAAGCATGAGACNCACATTTTANTCNGAATCAAAAATTACTGCTTTAGTCTTGAACTTGATCTAAATTGTTTACGAACCAATTTTTCGCCTGTGGCGCAAACAATACCGTATAGTTTCGATTCTGTTCTGAACGTTCACAATGGCCCGCATCTCCTTGTATTCCTAAATATTTCCGACCTCAGAAGAAGATAATGGGGCGTCAGAGGAGACAGCCTCAGATTCGGATTCTGGTGCAGAAACCCCGAACGCGGATGGGAACAAAGAACTGGAACTTGAAGACTTGCAACTGTGGACCAGCATGGACCTGGACAAAGACGGCAAGCTGACAATTGGCGAATTCGAGAGGTGAGCGAAAAATCCAAGCACAGCCTGTTTCGTAAGTTTAAGTAAAATAAGCTGTTAATTGGAGCACCAGCTCTTCTAGTAAGAAATACTGAAGGAAACAAATGGTAAGCACAGCGAACAAAGCAAAGTAACCTGTTGTTGCGTCACAATACGGCCGACGAAAACAGCAGCTAAAAACATCAGTCCGTTTTTGTGTAACATTTTGAAGCCTGATTTTTATTACTTGTGGTGTTTTCGAGTCTTTCGGAATCCCAGTGCCTCAAATATGTACCAATCTGGAAAATATTTATTGTTCTCACGTCAAAAAAGTGCTTAGCCGTTTCCTGTAAATAAAAAGTTTTGTACAGGAGGCTGGATTGGCGATGATAATAACCAAGTAGAATACAAAAACAGCAAAAAGACGTTAGAAAAATTATTTATTATGCAAATTTTCATAAATATATTTCGATTTTTGGGTAGAGGCAAACAACAATGATCACAAAAATTTTTCAGGAAAAAGTTTGACGGCATGTCTTCGTGCCCACATTTTCAAAAACCCATAGTGACAACCTTTTGCAACTGAGGTTCAAACACGATCAGATCTAATGTGCTTTTTTGTTTTATTTCAGATTCTCGCAATCACCAAACGCACGTGCTTTTGTCCGTCAGATGAAAGCTCATAAAGCTGTGGAAGACTGGGCAAATAGTAAGAATTCTCACGTTGGTAGCTTTTTAGCAAATGACTGGTGTTTTAAACGGCTAAATGTTTTGCTGTCACAGGTAGCAAAGAGCGATTAATTCACTCTTTCATATAAAACGAAAGTGGTCAAAACTGAAAATAAATATAATAGAGCTACTCTTGTTCGAGTAAATCTATTGGGAATTTTGATACGTGATAATTTTCGAAGTGCCATTTGGAAGATATATGATTTTTTGTACATTCTATCAACATTTTTCGGTTAGAACTGGGAATTGACGTGGAAAAAGCGAAAGCGGCAATGATGGTTGGAGCTCAGGCTCAGCAAAGGCAAAACGCAGTCAGCCAACAATACCAACAGCAAATCCATGCACAGCGCCGTCGTGCGGCCATCGCAAGAAGAAATCAGCAGATCTATGCTCAGCGCCAGAGGCAGCAGAATTACTGGTCAAGATTGGGAGTAAGTATCAAATCCGTGTATTTGCACATTTTTAATCATCTTCATCGTTCAACACACCATCTTCACCCCAGAAAAAAACTCCTGCATCCGTAGAGTTTTGCAAGTTCGAATTATGTGCTGTTTGCTTGAAACCCGCGTTTTTCTTGTAACGAAGCAGAACGCAAATAAAATTTTGTGAAACGGAGAATGACTTTTTATTAACCTCTCGTTCATCTCATACATTTGTGCCCTGAAATTTTTAATAAAGTAATAAAAAGAATTCGAATATAACTTACCAAAACTAATCATGAAGCTGAATATGCAATATATTTCCAGCTAATACCAAAATGGACTATGCTGTGCATCATTGCGCAACTTTCCCTTTCCTATGGTTTGAAACGTTTCCAACCGATCAATATTTCTTCAAAAAAGCATTGTTGTATTTCATCGTCCCTGTCAATATCATGTAGTTGACAACAATTTGAAAAAATGCACTACCTATTGAGTCATAATCATTGACTTGTGACCGGTTGTGATTGTGGTGATGTTTGATTTTGAAGGAGTTTATTCAGAAATGGCTTTAGACACATGTATTTTAAGCCTAAACTTGTCGAAAGGCGAAACAAAAGAGAAAATCACGCTCTGTTGAGTTTTATAACGAATTTATCGGAAAAGAGATTTGTGACCATCAACGAACAAGGTAAGCTGAAGCAGTAAAAACTCGCTCCAGCAAGCCATTTTGTTTTTGCTATGGCGTCTTTCATTTTCCGTTTAATATTTTTTAACATTTTCAGAATAACTCCATAAATCAATTTTGCGTTTCATAGAAACATTTTTACTGGTCCACAGTGTCTTTTTTTATTTAACAATTTGCCGTGTCAACTCGTTTGATCTATTTCCAGCAGGAGTGGTCCGTATTTTGCACGTAGCTAGAGTCATTTGTGTTCACTTGTGTGCTTTTTCCTTTCAGGTCAATCCGCATTTACAGGTGACCATTTAGTGAACATAGCTGGTGTGGCAAAAACGAGCTTCATGTAGATTTGCGATGATGCAGAGCATCAATTGCTGATATTCCGTAGAACATGTCGAGGTGAGTTTAGTTCCGTAGCCCTAAACGCGCTGCAAATCAACATATTCGTCAGCACGTTTGATCTGAACTTGCAGATAGGAATTTATTTCGTTTTTGATCCAGGATTGTTTTCTTGCCCTCGATATCGACACCCCACTGATATAAACCTCAAACCTCAAAATCAGAATAAGGCAATGACTTGCGCCCTACTTCTGAAGTCTTACAGGCAATACCGAATTGGGAGCTTCAACTCAACCGTTAGCAAAAGCCTGTAATAAGTTCACCAAAACAATTAGTAGAGCAACAATTCTCTTGATCTTTTTCACACCTTATTGCCGTACGACTTCAAGACGCTAGGCGTAATCTGGCAATTTGTTGAGGAAACTTTTATCTAACGATGTTAAAAGCTCAAGCAAAAAAGGTAAAGGCATATTGTAACTGAAACGGTTTAAACAGACAAAAATAAGAACTGATCCGTCACTGATTTCGCCTGCAGAAGGCTGTCATTGACATAGTCCAAAATAGTGGTCAACCACAAACCTGATCTCAAAAAATGTCCCACTCATTGTATAAATCTATTATCGAGATATCACGTGCGCAAACTAATCATTTCGTAAGTTGCAGAGCCTTTCCAAATTTTGGACAGTATTCAGTCATGTTCCAAATGTCCATTAGAATTTAGACCTACTCGGAAAAATGATGATTTTCGTTGTAGTAGCACCTTGGGAGATCGACAAGATGACGACACATGAGCGGAATATTAAAATGGGCTTTCGATTGGATAGGAGATAAAACCACTTTAAAAAACGATAATTAATTAATTAATCGTTGTTCTTAGGCCATAATTTGCCAGTCACTTCAGCTAGACAGCCAATCGCGGGCTCTTAAGATGCGGCCTTTAGCCCAGAGACGGATCCAGGGGGCAATCGTCCCAATTGCCCCCCTAAAATCTACGTAAGTAACTTTATTCACCACAAGTTTGTACAATAAGGAAAACAAAATTCGCGAATAAAGGCCATTTTGTCGTCCATTTTTGTCACAGCAGTGTTGTGAAGCACAAAACTACATTTCTCTTATAGTAAAGAAGCCGTTATGAGACTTGACTACCAAACATTCCTGATATCGTCCCACTCTTAACTTACTGGCTGGATCCGATCCTGCTTTAGCCTAGTTTATTCCAAAAGAAAACACAAGCAAATTGACACTTGAACTTTTTCTCAGGCCCTGATAACTCCATCAAAAAATTTCCTGACCTTACACAATCGTGACGTCACGCCAAAAAAGCTTAAACACAAAAGGTCCGGGATTGTTTAAAACTAGAAGTCTCTCCGCAACTTCGAAGGGCTCGATTAGCTCTCTAGATCTATCGGAAGGCGAGCTATGACTGAAAATGTCCGAGCCAGTATCGTGGCTTCAGCGGTCCTAGAATGTTTTGAAGGCAAACCAGTTGCTAGGTTCTCAGTTTTTGTACAAACCACCACAAGATGGTGGTGACGTGCAAACAAGATTATAACCAGACGGAGAGTCGAATCTCAATATTTGTACACGCTTACGTAATTTTGTGGCACATCAAAGGTAGATTAGCAACATGTGCACAGTTGAGAGTAATAAAATATTAAGACCCTAAACTGATGTGTAGACCGCATGTTAAAAGAAACTGTATTGTTTACTGTGTGGAGGCCTGAAGATGGCGCCACATGTAAATAAATGGCATTTGCTAGATGGTGCCGATAAGTAACAAGTCACTGTGATAGTCATCACAAGCGAAAGATCGTAATTCATATTCCTTTTATGGTCGGGAGAGAATCGGGGAATCGAACTATCATGATTCCCAGGGAAAATTTTGGCCGAAATTAAAGCAATGCCTTACCGACTGGACTAAAGAAGCACTTCCCCAGTCATTTCGGACTCGGGCATTTTGATTGTTTCCGGCGTTCGTC
>JGI24158J21664_10004741_pt1 | contig 17562 bp, 10 predicted proteins | sample Ectturendosymbi3_FD_21664 | JGI IMG/M metagenome (IMG submission 21664)
CATCCACATACCGGCAAAGTATGTGAGGGGAGCATCCAATCTTACTTACGTTATCAACTAACCAGTTCATAAGCACGTCTGCCATCAGAGGTGCAATTGGTGAGCCCATAGCTACTCCATCTAACTGTGTGTAATAGTTTCCGTTGAATAGCAGTAAAGTATTTTTACAAGTCCAGTTTAGCATCTTTTGAAGTTTCGTTGGGTTTAATCCATGAAATTTGTTTTCTTTATCAGCAAAGACCTTGTCCAATATCAGGTTTACAGTGAAATCCTTCTGATCCAATATCAGGTTTACAGTGAAATCCTTCACAAATGGTTTTCTTGAAACCATTGCACTCAAGAGTCCAACTATCACTGCATTCACACTGATCAACTTGGATTGACTGAGCCCACTAGTATCGGTTCACATTCAACGTGTAAGCAGTTGCAAATATACAAAATCATGGTGAATAAAGTTAGTTTCGTAGGTTATAGGGTGGGGTGATCGACCCAATTGCCTCCCCCTGCATCCGACCCTGCACTAGACAGTGTGAAAGAGTTATCAGAGAGAGGCTCAAATTTTTTAAACTATGTCCAACACATTTTTCCATGGGGGCGGAAGCCCCCCTGCTCCCCAATAGCTACAGACCTGAGTGCAAAACCAAAGGAAGTTGCAAATCTTCACTGCGAAGTGTCAAATTCTCAAGCCTAATCCTTGCTTAACCCATGTCTAATATTTGTGTTTTGTGGGCACTGTTCAATTCACAAGGATTTTTTTACTACATTAGAGTTTTAGATAATTCGTTTAAGTAATATATGGACTGCTTATATGAAGTTTCGCAGCAATCACAGCATTTGGAAAACCTTAACATGGTATCCAATGACCAACCAAATTGCAATTAGAGCAGCTATGTCCAACCCGCAGCCCACAGGCCGCATGTCCCCCAGTCAAAAGTTTTGTGCTGCCCAGTTTGGGTTTTCGCTATAGTAAAAGCATCCTATACACTGACAACCTGTCCCTTTTTTGATTAGGTGGTCTTCAGTGCCACTTTATCACGTCTGTTAACACTGCTGTCAGGATTCAAACGCTTCCAGTACATAGGAAACTAAATTTACCTTAAGCCTAAGGGGAAAGTAAGCCATTCAATGAGGGGTCCCCATTAATATGTAATTCAATGTGCGGCCCTGGTTAAGATGGTGAAACAATTTTTAGCTCACTAGGCACTTTGGCTTGGACATAGCTGATATAGAAACTTCCAGACACCAAACCAAAGATACCCTTTGAAAATAAATTCTAATAATCTCTAACGCAAGTGTTATGGCAAGATTGTACTTTCGTAATGCTTTGCTTACTGCGTAACTCGCACAGCAGGGTTGAGCAATTCCTACTCTCCAAGTCGCGTAATTAAGAGATGCTTGCGGCTCCTGCACAGTATAAACCAGTGGTTCTCAATCTTTTCGCTGAAGGGAGCTAAATCCAGACTTACAACATCTTAGACAGCTGCACTGAAGATATTTTAACAAAAGACAATTGACACGTCTTGTTTAATTGCAGAACAAAGTTTGTTGCACAAAACATCGGAGGTTTTATTGAAAGACTGATGAAGACCGCACAAAGGGCGCATGGGAGCCGCATGCAGCTCTCAGAACAGTGGTTGAGAACCACAGGTATAAACACTGTGGAATTTGCTAGCGGTGCAGCCTTTGAAGTGATTGTGGCATCATGTTTCAAACAGTGATTGTTGCGACCGGTTCGGTGGTGGCGAAATCGGTGTTTAACAGACCCGACCAGTAGAACAATATTCAAACAGTGTCACAAGTTTCTGTTGAGTGAGCATTCTACGCATGCATTTTTGGGCATGAAAACGCAGATACCTGAGTGAGCTTGTTGTCAGTGGATGCTGGTTTTGGCTTGAGTTGAGCTTTTTGAATGGCATTATATTTGATTTTCAAAAATACCAAGTGCATTAAAAAAAGCCAGAATTTAAAAATCTGACTTCAAAAATGCCAAATTGGCAACCCTGCATGCAACTAGTGACTCCACGAGACAACTATTGTTAGGTAGGTGTAAATGTTGCGTCAAAAGGCAAGGAATTGGTCCACCGTGACTCAGCAAGGAAATTCGTTCAGTCCGTTTTGTGGTTTGCTTGCAATTATTTGTGTATTATTTGATTTTTCGTCACTTGCCGCTGATTAATTTCCCGCGAGCATGTACAATTTCCTGGGAAGCTCCTGGGAAGCTTCCCGATTTCCACACTTTCTGCAGCCTTGGTGGTGCGCACAAGCAACATTGGAGTGATCATGTTGGGTTGCCTCTGTTGCTGCAAGCTTTGCACGCATGCAAAGCAGGGCCACATGCAGCTCGCAAACAGAATCTTTAAAGGAACGCAAGCTTTCTCAATATTGATTGTGTGTATGTTGCAGTAGGCAATTTTACTTAGAACAAGCATATCGTCAGTTAATAATAATGTACAATATTAACAGCATTAGACTGAGACTGCAGAGAGCTTCCAGAAAGTAGTCAGCAAAGTTAAGTTTCCCAAACAGAAAGATTTCGCACTAAAATTCAGTTGATGTTTGCAAACGCATACGTTAGGTTGCATTAGCTCCCTCTTACTTTCTAGTTTCAAGCCTACCTTCTTTCAACCGGTGCGGTTAGCTTAACACTTTGAGCCGCCTGGTTTCGGCAATTTTCGCAAATAAAAACAGCAGTTTTCGGTTGCCTTACCAACGCCCTAGCTCCTCCGCCCATTGCGCTAGAGAGCTGTTCAGCGGCTCAAACAGATCGGCCAGTCTAGTAGATTGCCATCGAAAAAAATTTTTTGCTTGGGGGGTGCGTTTTTTTGTGAGTGACGTCATAAGTGGAGGACTTTTTGGCCACGCACTGGTCGATCTCCAGATTAATCAGAGACTAAGTGGTTGTTCGTAGACGTCGCAAGTTACAAGATTGTCAACGTCTACAAACCTCCACACTCGCGACTCACTCCTACGACCATCCCGACGTTCCCACACCCCAGTCTGTACATTGGCGACTTCAATTGCCAGCTTGTCAACGACTTCAATTGCCAGCTTGTCAGCCTGGACTCCTAGGCAACTTGGATGTTGTACAGCCCAAAGGAAGCAGCCAGTTTCCTCTCTCGCCGTTGGAATGTCGTCACCAACCCACACCTGGCCTTCGCGGATTTTGGCCAGGACAGCCGACTGCCAGACAGACGTGTCCTAGGAAAGTTCCTGCGGTCACAACATCGGCCCTCCCTCATAACGCCACCAAGATTCGAGGTCCCTATCCACAGCGATCCGGTGAAGCGTTGGAACTTTCGCAAGGTAGATTGGAAGCACTTTTGCCTTCTCACAGGTGAATCCGTTGAGAGATTGCCACCTCCGGACACACCAGACCATTNAGGGGGCATACCAGGATTTTTGCGAGAGCCTACTTTCTGCGCCTAAACAATGTATCTCATGTGGCNGTCAGAAGAACTACGTGCCATGCTGGGACAAAGAGTGTGAAATCCCNTATCGCTCCTTCATCCAAGCCCCAGTGGGGACTGCCTCTGACAGAGCCATATCGTCCCNACTCTCTCGACAACAACAGAAGGAGCGATGTGAGGAAGCTGTCAACTCCATCGACTTCTTGCACTTTAGCCACAAGGAGTGGAGTACAATCAACAAACTTACTGGCAGGTCTGGGCGCTCCTCTCACCTGTGCCCCGTCTTGGCAAATTCAATCGCTTCGCAACTTGTGAAGAACGGGACACACATGACTGGCGGCCGCGAGTCCACCAGGCTCGTCAACAAACATCTGTCTGACCTATGGACGATTCCAACACCTGAGGGTCACAGCATCTCCGAACCCTTCAGGTCAGAAGAGTTTGCTGCTGCCCTCAGACACCTGAAGCAGAGAAAGTCTTCGGGACTTGATTCCATCTTCCCGGAGTTTATACTCCACGCCGAGTCGGCTCTCAAATCTTGGTCCTGCGACTTTCTCAATTCCAGCATGCACCAACTCAAAATTCCAAAGACCTGGAGAAAAGCACAAGTAGTTGCGATCCCTAAGCCAGAGAAGCCACTGGGGGACACAAAGAGCTATCATCCTATACCTCTGCTGTGTGTCCCCTTTAAAAACCTCGAAAGACTCATCTACGCCTGTGTTGAAACAATCATCGACCCACTGCTCCCACATGAGCAGGTGGGCTTCCAACACAGGAAGTCGACCGTAGAGCAGGTCACCCTGTTGACACAGGACATCTAGGATAGCTTTTCAGCTAAAAAGGGCAGACCTGTGTTTGTTGACCTCACAGCAGGCTATGATACCGTATGGCACCGCGGCCTCACCTGCAAGCTGCTGTGAAATTGCTGCCTGATAGGCACATGATCCACATGAACATGGAGATGGTTGGCAATCGCAGCTTTACCCTTACCATCGAAAATGGCCAAAGGAGCTGGTTACGACGCCTCAAGAACGGCATCCCACAGGGATCTGTCCTGGGGCCCCTACTGCTCAACATCTGAATCTCCGACCTGCCAACCACCGTCTCCATGAAGTACGCATATGCTGACGATCTAGCAATCATGCATGCTGATGGAGATTGGCTGGCAGTGGAAGGGGCGCTGAGCAAGGACATGGCAACGCTAGGTGAATACCTTCAGACTTGGAAGCTAATGCTCAGCACCACGAAAACGGTATCGGCAGTCTTCCACCTCAACAAGGAAGATAAGTGTGAGCTGAAACTCAACTTCAACAATGAAACCCTGCCCTTCTGCTCCAAGCCCAAATACCTCAGAGTAACATTGGACAGGTCGCTCACGTACCGGCGACACCATGAGTCACTTCACAAGAAGCTAACATCACGCCTTGCACTCCTAAGGCGGCTTGCTGGCTCTGGCTGGGGTGCTGGAACAACAACATTGCGAACAGCCACCCTGGCCCTGGTCCATTGGACTGCAGAGTACTGCGTTCCTGTTTGGTGCCACAGTGCCCATACCCGCTTCATTGATCGCACCATCAACGACGCCTTGCAAATTGCAAGCCTGCGTCCTATACCAGGGGACAACCTTCCAATCCTCGCAGGCATCCAACCTGCTGATCCAACTGAGCAGTGTTCTCTTGCCATGAAGCGAAATATTACACAACAGTTATGCATGTGTATGGCACTGCACGAGCTTCTAACAAATTTGCTTGCATTGGAGTTGGCACGGCCAGAGGTAAAAATTTTGAAATACATGCGTTCGACACAATATGAATTTAGAGTGTTCAAAAACGTGGATCGTTTCATGTCATTGCGCAGGTGCCATTTCGACAAGGCAGGGACATTGTTGTTTTGCAATAGCACTATGCAATGTTAGATGGGAAATGCTGTTGCCTGTTCCAAACCACCGACATTAGAGACCTGCAGTTACAGCATTTGATATTTTATAGGCTTTAATGCTGAGAACTTGCAGTACAAAGGGGCCTGTCATGACAGCCAAAGAGACCTGGATGCGCCTCTGCTCCTATGTGCACTCCCGTTAATATGCTTATATTAATATGCTTATAACCTAGCCAACTAAACAGCATTCAAAACAATCTGATTGTTATCATACTAATCATTCAAATGAATGGAATATGCATTGGGGATTTAGTGCTTTATACTGCCTGTGTGCACAGAGATATCAATATGTCACTCAACAAAACAGTTTCTTGCATTTAAAATGTGCTTTGAGAAAAACAATATTTTGAAAATCAGCATCAAAAATATTTTTAGGGACACTTATTGCAATCACTGTTGAAATATTGCTGTTGACTAGTGTATTCATCAGTGACAACTGTCAGTGCTTTTTAACATAAGAGGTAAAAGGTACTTTGCATCCACTCCTTGATACATTTCACAATACGCATTTTATAAATTACTTATTTCTTTATATAACCAATTCAACTTATACTGACCACACCACAAAAGCACTACATTTCAAAATTTAAATTGTGGGTTCGAGTTGTCTATTAAATGAACACTGAAGAAACAACCAGTATTACAATAATAACTGAGACATTACACTGCAGCTTCATCTGTTGTTTGCACATGCTGATTGAAACAACTCAAAAAGGAGCCCCATGGTGGATAAGGAAGTAGCAGTTATTCCAGTTTTAATCTGTTTTTGTCCCTGTTAAACGTGGTTAAAGGATTTACCTCACTTTTGCCATGAACTAACTTTGATACCGTTTCTCCATCATGCTCAAGAGCGTCGGTTTTTTGCAACCCTATCCCTTTAAACTCCTCTTCTACTTGCCTAATCCCTAGCTTCCATGGTAATCACAATATTTGCTGACCCTCCATATCAAACTCAGCATCTTCCTTAGGGCATCATCCTCACCTGTCCTCAAAACATGTCCGTACCATCGCACCTACTTGCTCTTGTCAGATTTTCCAGTTTCTCTTAATCCCAACATGTTCATCAGTGTTTTTGTACATTGGTTTCATGCCACACATTGCTCTTAGAACAGAACTGTCCAGCAGAACTACCTGAATTTACTGTTGACCATGGGAATCTGGAGTCTTTTGGAGCTTCTTCCCCAGTGACCCTTTCCACAGGGAAGCAGGAATGAAAACGAATGAGTGAAAAACACACAGAACACCATTTCAAAGTAACCATGAATGATTACCTCATAAACACAAAACAGTATTTGAACTAGCAAACAATAAATAAAAGCAAGTTGCAATAAATATGGTACCACGTTGAAGTCTATCCTACCTCTTGTTGTAAGAACAACTCCAAACAAAACAGGAGGCAGTTTAGCACAATTTGCAATACAATGTGGTTGCACATTTGTCCACAATCCAGGGGGAATGCAAGTACTGCAAATAAAAGCAGATACTGCAAATATCTTAACCTACTACCTTGCCTATACACAAACTGTTAAATACTCAAAGCAACATTTTTTCTCAGTTGTATAGATGACCAAACAGAAACTATAGAAAAAAAATTTCATATTGGTAATAAAATATTTTAATTGACTTATCTCTGCAGCTATATGTATAAAACTGGCTTTAACTGTGTTCGACTTCTCGCATACAAGGCATTCATGCAACCAGTTTTTTGCAGTGGTGACAGCATTGATTTAGTGCTGAGTGTGTTTTACTCCCCTGTTTTAACACGGAGCTTTTGCGGTTATGAACTGCAGTGTTGTAATCCTAGTTTGAAGCACTGATTGTTTATAGTCAATACCATGTCAAATAAAATGAAGAGAGTGCATGTGGAATAATATGCATGTTGTGTCAACAAACTTCGCCAAAACTTTCCTTTGGAAACATAAACATGACGTCAAACTGTGATGTCAAAAACAGCACACACCCAGTAAAAATGAACAACATACATCGCTGAAAAACACGTAGCATTTCCAAATCCCCATTTTTCACACATCACAATGATGCCACAGGGACATCATGGTGATGTCAGACGGCCACACAAAATTTCAAATGCACAGGTACTTGCTTTTATGTTGTCAAATTCTTGAGGATTTGCACCTATTTTCTAAAGAAAGAATTGGGGAAAAATAGTGGTTTCAACTTTCAATCACTCCTGTTGTTTGCATTTTTTACTGCAATGACTGTGAGTACATGCAATAAGTCAAGCCAAGATAGTTCAAGTTTAAAAATAGTAAGTCCGAAGTGTGCAAAAAAACATGTTTTCGTTATCATCTTTTGGCTATAAGTATGATCAGAGCTAGCAAATAAAATCATCACATACCAGAGCGTTTTGACTATCAACACATATTTGCACAGCATACTTGTGACAACTGAACATGAATATGTAAGGCTGCCAAGCAGAAAACTGTTTAAAATTTTATGCTCTGGTGACTTGAGTCAGGCACTTCTGGAAGCCTGTTGATACTGCAAATTCCAATTAACAACTAAAACAAGCTGTAAAACAATGTTTCAGTAACACTTGAAGGCTCACAGACGATGCATTTCATTCATGAGACATTTGAACTTTGCTTTTAATACGTGGTTTTTAATTGCAACTCTTCCGAATCATTCCCTGAAGGGAACTTTTCCCGCTATCCACAAATGGAAAGCCTTTTATACCAACTCTTTCAATGGCATTGCCATAATGCTTTTTCCAGGAAAAAGTACGTGTTGTTTTGATCATGGCATTGGTTCTACAGATTTTCATCAGCAAAAGTTTATGATTTGATTTATGAAATAATTGCTTTCTTATTTTTTTCATTTCACATATCAGTATAAAAATTTGTGCCATAAATACAAAAAAACATATGCATATATATCAGGGTTTTTTTTCAAGGAAAATGTTAGGTACCCGGTATGGACCTGTAGGGACACGATTTCTGATTTTAGGGACCTGATGATAAATTTTTCTGATTCTAGGACCCGATTTTCAATTCTAGGGATGCCTTAAAAAGCACCCTGTATATATATATATATATATATCCATTCAATCCCAACACATTAGACCCATAAAATTGTTACAGCAAGGGAAACTTCAATAAAAAAAATGANGCAAAAACAGAGCAAATTGCTTCATTCAACTTGTCTCAAATATAGAAAAGATAAAAATAAAAACAGCCTATTTAATACATTGCAATATTGGATTTCTAAACCAACCAGTCCGGCAAGTTATTATGGCTGGTTTGAAAAGCTTTATAGGATATATCAAAAATTATAAACAAAACTTAGAGCTATTGCTCTTTTGCTTTGCACATTTGAACAGTAGAAAGAATGCACATCAAGTATAGCCAATGACCGCAACGCACTATGCAAGGAGCAGCCTGGCTAAAATTGCAGAGATGATCGCTACTGAAGTTTTATTTTGGTTTTATCTGTCAAAGCATATAATTTTTTCTTCAGTAATTCTAGGTAAAACTATACGTTTTTCTGATGCTAATCAATGTTTATTTTTTACAATTTGCAATTTTAACATTATTGCTTAGTTAGTAATCTCAAGCATAATAATTTTCAATGCTTCTATCGGGTGAGTGTTGCAGTCTATACCTGATACCATATCCACTCAGCCTGTACCCATGATCACATGTGAATAAACACTTCATTCCTATGACAGAAGATGTTGCACAACTTTTTGGCAATACACTTTGAAATGGTAGTGGTACAAAGTTAGGGCAGCTTCCTGAAAAAAAACAACAGATACAAAATTTTTATTACTAACAAATAGCCGTCTTCAGCCATGGTTCTAATAAATGAGTTCCTGACATGATTTAATGATAAAGCAGAAAAATAATGGAGGAATACCAAATAATTTTTTTCTCTCTTGCAGTTATTTGAAACCTTTCAACAAACTCATTAATTGGTGACTTTCTGAACATTACGCTTTGGTGAATCTAAAAACAGGATTGCTGGATTGAAACAAAGCTGCTCCTTTTGCTTTGCCACATACCAGTGATGTGCACTGTGGAACATTTAGAGGTTCTGGAATATTGCAGAATCTTAATTTCAAATCCAGAATATCAAATCCTATTCCAGAGTAACTTGTTAGAAGCAAAATAAGCTGATCACGCAGAGCTTTAGAATGCTGATCAGCGATCACACAACCTGTTAATTAGTTCGTTACGTCACTACTCAGTGCCAGGAGCTTGTTGAGTGTTTCTTTCTATCTTTTACTCAGGAGGGCATAGAGTGCCACTGCAAAATTTATTGCGACCGCCAAGCTTCTTTGTTTTGCCAATTTTGCAATTTTTCACATTCATTTAATCCACATTTATTTCGAATCTACATATTCCAAACAACCCTGGTTTTTGGATTCAAATGTTGAAGGATTCGATATTCCATTGCATGCATCCCTACCACATACATAATCATCTCCATTATCTTCACATTTGATCACACTTGCTTGGTTGAAGTCTGGTTTATTGCAATCACCAATGTCTTTACTCCTATTATGCCATCATAATAGTAAAAAAGAAGTCCTTGCTTCTATCAGTTCTCTATACAATCCTCAGGCCTTCATGTATCCAGACATGCCAACTAGCGTTGAAATTGTGATTAACTTGAAATACAGCAAAATCACACATTGATTGGAAAGAAAATATTTTTTTAATACCCAACATGCAAAATACAATATGTTATAAACCCAACATGCTGTTGTCACTCTTTCAGATGATTGCTCAGCTTTAGGCTTGGCCATTAACAGTTATTGGAATCCTATTGTAGTTTCGGTACAATTCGAGCAAGAGCCAATTTTTAGTCAAGCTTTTATTGGAAACTAGGCTTTAATCCGAGTCTTCAGTGCCTTTGATTATATCTTTCTAGCATTTCTGGTTCAAAAGTTATGGCTAAACAAAAACAAATTTTGTGTAAAAAAACAAGTTTGGGTAAAGACATATCTTAATAATAACACTTACAACACGAACTTACTTTTGCATGGCAACAGTGGGCGATTCCATTTTCCAAACTTATCACAAGTTAATTGTATGGAAGAGCAAAGACGTTCAAAAAAATAGTTTGTTTCACATTCCACCACACAAACATCACCTTCAAGAACTGCTTCAAAATTGCAGCTTGCAGAACTGTGCTGACCAAATCGCTGATGACTGAAAAGGTACAACCTTGGACATTTTGCTACAAAACAAAAAAAACAACTTCAACATAGAACTTGAAGATGAATTAGCAGTAACCACTCACATGCACCTTTGCAAAATTCTACATGTCTATTCCAGCGCCTTTCTTGTGTACATTCATGAACAACAGCAGATGTCAAGAACCCTTAAAATATCAAAAATCAACATGAGAATCACATAATTCGAATAGAATTGCATCAGTTTCAAATCATGAAACTAACCCAGGTTTGCAGAAGAATGAATAGCATGTGATTCCAAGCACTGAAGAACACACAATTGTTCAGTAAGAACCATAGAAGAAAGGCATTTTCGTGGTCCCACCGATAAAAAAGTTGATGCATCCAGCAGCTTGCATGTAGCTGAAAACATCGCATCTTTTAATCATTATCCATTCAACAAAAAACAGTGCAAAGATTATATCACAACATGTTTGACATTGCTACATCAAATCAAACACAATTCTGATATTAATCAATGAATTTTTCTTTGGCATTGGCACTTTTAAAATTATTGTTTAGTCAGTTCTCTCAAATGTAACAAAAAAGTTAGTCAAAAAATTATATTTCAACATTCCTCAATGTTTTCAGGCATGCAAACTCAATGACATCGCACAATATACGATATCAGTTCTGCCTTTATGTAGCAAAACCTGTGCATTGCAGGAGTTTGTTTGCAAACCAAAAACTAGTCATTTATTATGCTTCATAAACATTAAAACAATTTTCAGTTGAACACAAGCTTTAATTGATGCCAGAAGTATAGAACTAGATCAGGGGTGCATCCAAGGATTGTTTGGCTGTCATGATAGGCCTCCTTGTGCCGTAGGTATTTGGCTTCAACGCTGATCAAATATCAAATGCTGCCACTGGGGTTCTCTAATGTTAATGGATTCGAATAGGCAACAGCATTTCCCTTCTAACATTGCATAGTATTATTACAAAATAACAATGACCCCGCTTTGTTGAAATAGTGCTTGCACAATGACATGCAACAATAAGCGCTTTTGAACAATCTAAATGGATGTTGCGTCAAATGCACATGTGTTGCAATATCCTACTTTGCCTGCTCCAACACAAGCAAAGCTGTCAGAAGCTGATACACTACCAGACACACAGAGAACTGTTTTGAAATACTTTGTTTTATGGTGGGTGGACAGTCTCAAATCCTGATTGTTTGGTTTTGCAGTTTAGGCCAAATTCAGTGTCACTCCCATTATCACAGGTCGTTTCCACTGAAGTTAAATTTTCACAACGAATCTCAAATATTGAAAGGCATCACAGCTAGCCTCAGAAACTGTTCTCACAATTACACTGGTAATGGTGGTCATAAAAGATTTATTAATGAAAATTATCTTTCAAAATGTGAGATCTTGTGTTGAATAGTATTTGCTAGTTTTTAACAAACAATTTTATTTATAATCAAAAAGGATCAAAATGATCCCTTGGCAGTTCTAGTGTTAACAAATGCCAATCTTTTTGCAATATACTTTGTCTGGCAGCTTAAGATTCCATCATCACATACCTCAATTACTTGTAAATGCATTTATGAAACCTACTAATAACAGCAGGACTTCCATCTATCACTCAACTATTACCTTTACATTACGGAGCTCTGCAGCCCAAATGCCCCTGGTCATTCACAGCCACTCATACCCAAACAGACATAATGAATCAGTCTGCGTCGAACTCATAACAGCACTATGCAGTGGTACGAAAATTCACAGCAATCGTGTTGGTGCCATTTATGCATGTGCTCATTTATGGTACCACAAATGTATGATCATGTTTTCAGAAAGTAACCGCTATGGAACGAGTAAGGAGCCACTATGTGTTCCTTGTGGCTTGTAGGTGTGAAGTCATGTTAAACAATAGACATAACGGTAATGCAGTAAAACAGAATTTGATCATGAAAGAACTAGCTTAGCTTCTATATTTCAACTATAGCACTGGAATCATTTCAGCTACAAGAATCAAAGCATTCATTCAAGCAAGCATCACCAAATATAATATCAGTCTTTTAAAAAAACAGTACAAACCATCACATGTATATACTTGATATAACTTACAATGGCATGAAGCAGGAAACCCAGTCCAGTGACCACTGGACAAACACAAACGTTTTGATGATCCACTGAAAACATAGCCCAGATTGCAATCAATGTAACACACCATTCCAATGTAAACACTGGTAGCATCTCCACATTCTGGTGGTGAAATATGCCCATGCACTGGTGGCTCAAGTGGAGGACACAATCCATGTAACAATAAGGTATTTTCATCTGCCAAGGAGTATGTCTTAAAAATTACCACACAGGCACTGCACATGCTACCACCAGCAAGTTCTGCAGTGGTCTTATTGTTTGTCTTAACACATTTCTGTTAACNTGTTTTTGAATAAAACTGGAATGTAGAATTTGGCAGTTCAATTCCTGCTTTATGAAAAATTCCATTTTTGTTGTCAAATGCACACTGCAAATCTACTGCTTAAGTTTGACAGTAGAAACAGTTTCAACTGGTCTCAGGATTCAGCTTTTTCTGCCAGTTCACTGGCTTCAACCCAAGTGGAACAGGTCATACATAGTATGAAATTTTTACTCAGTGTGCAGGAAGAAGAGTTCTTTGCTAGTCATGATATTTTCCACTCCTCCCAAGTCAGTAATGTAGTTGTTCATCAACCCGCTCAACAAATTGCCAAATGATGACCATGTGGTGTCACTAGCAAGAACTTTATAACTGGCAAGAGTTTACAAGAGATGTTGTTTCAAGAAAACAAAATCTAGAAGTTGACTTCTTCTTGAAAAAAAAACTGAAAATCTGGAAATGTTGAAGACAGGCTCTTAACAAGACAGGCTCTTAACAAACTGGTTGAAGATGGCATTGTAGTAAGGATCTCGAACAAGTTGCATATTAATTTTACTGGGGTCCACCTTTAGGCATTTTCCACACAATGTATATTGCAGGGTACTTTCTGACAACAGATGTTCAATTAATGAGATAGAAAAATTTTGTGAAAAGCAAAACTCCAACACTGGCAGTTCAATGATTTTAAGACACAAAACGCTATTAGATCTTTCGAGCCTAGTTTCCAAAAAAAATTCAGCGAAATACATTGGCTTAGCGGTTGGGCCCTAGGCCAGGAAACATGAGCCAAAATGACCCAAAAACTACTTCACTCATAACAAATCCTCAACACCCAACCAAAAAATTTTTTTTTCGAGTGCGAACAAGAAGACTGGCCGATCCGATTGAGCCCTTGAACAGCTCTCTAGTAAAATCGGTGGAGCAACTATGGAATATCTCTGCTCCTGTACGAGTTACGGACCTAGTCGAAGTGTCAAAAGACCCAGCAAGTCTGCACTCGAAAAAATTTTTTTGGTTGGGGGACGCGGGTTTTTGTGAGTGACGTTATAAGTGGAGGACTTTTTGGCCACCTTCTCCTGGCCCTTAGCACCAACCGTTAGATGGTAGTATTTCCCAAATGATTTTATTGGATTCTAGGCTACAATCTAAGTCTCTTGATACTTTGGATGACTGGCTGGGGTTTCGGGTTCAAAAGTTGTGATGTAACTTTTGACTAATTAGTTAATTAGATAATTAGATCATAACTTTTGAACCAGAAATGCTAGAAGTCGATCAAAGACTCAAAAGACTCGAACTCGAGCTTAGTTTCAAATGAAAACTTCAGTGAAACACTTTGGCCTAGCTGTTGGGCCCTAAGCCAGGCAACATGAGCCTGATCAGTCGCGATCAGTCGCATGATCAGTCGCGACCATCCAACGTGATCAGTCGCGACCATCCGTAGACCCACCGTGTGCCTGTGTCAATGAATTCTTGCAAGCACGTTAGCCTACACCACTTACACATCCAGTGTAACTTACTGGACTGTTATTTTGTTTGTTATGTCACTGGACACTTGGTAGTTTGTTTTGGTTAGTTGTTCCTACTGTGACCTTTTCATTTCTAATGTAAAGTGGGCAGCCTGGGTTGCAAATTTTTAATTAGATTTTCTTAATTGGGAACTTTACTGTTTGTGGGTTCCATTTTATTTTATTCCATTTGTACTTCATGCACTTCGCAGAGCTGATGATGCCTACATCGTAGGCGAAATATATACTCTGTAAGATCTTAAAGTGNATGATTATTTNCTGAGAAAGGATCTCTTTCCATAGACAGTGTTAAGGTGGAAGATTTCTATATAGACTATGTAAAATTATCTTGCTTAAGGCTTAGCACTCTCACTCAGCCTTAATTTGCTTAAAAATGTGCACTCACTAAAGTACAAATTTACACAGCTTGATTTTTTCTTAAATGAAGGACTGGTTGGTGTGTTTCAATCAATTTATGTTCATGCATTTTTTAATTGAGTTTGTGTTACGTTGTTTGCCCCCGAGCAACCTGATTCAATGAAGTTTTCAAAAAGGTGTGAAAGAAACAATTAAGAAAACATTGTTTTTTTCATAGAAGGCATCAAATCCAATTGAATTTTCTTATTTGGCATGAAAGAGTATTGGCATAAAAATATGTGAATTTCAACTTTAAAATTTTATGCCCATTTTTTCTATAGATGCTCAAAGTTGTGGCCTCCAAAAATGTATGAAGCAAATTGAATGCTCTATTATCATGAGAAACAGTTCTCTTAGCACTTTTTAAGGTAGTTTTTTTATTCCTTTGGTCTTGAAATGTCTGTCTTGCAATTTTTGGCCAACTCATTTGATCAGAGGCTGAGAAACTAGAAATTTAGTAAAAATTTAAGCATGTTCAATGAAGCGTAATGAGTAAAAATGACATTTTTAAAGTGATATAACTCCACAAACAATACAAGTTTTTCAAAAATTTTTTTGCAGTCTTCATTTTTAGTAATATCTACAAGTGCGCTAAATTTCATCGGAATACAAAACACTTGGTGTAACCCATTTGCTGTTTTGGCATGGAATGGCCGCAACATACAGACTGGGGTGTGAGAACATCGGGATGGCCGTAGGTGTGAGTCATGTGGACGTTTGTAAATGTCAATGATCGTATATCCTGCGACGTCTATGCACAACCACTCAGTCTCAGTTTTCACAATGGTTAAATGCGATAACAAGCAGACGCAAAGAGTGAGAAGCTTTGTGCGTATGCCATCCAGGCTTTCTGATCACAACAGCGTTTACCCAAAACAAAATTTAAAAAACATCAAATGTGCTGCAAAGTCAAACCTGAAAGAGGACCAGTAATAACTCCCATGCTTGCAATGAGAGACATATCCAACTGCTTCAAACTGGATTTCTCAATACTTTCAGTGGATAATAATTGCTCCCAATGTGATGGATATGTAAGATTCCGAGGATATAATTTCTCCAATACAAATGAGTCTTCTTCAATTTGCAAGTATGCAGTTTTCTTGGCAAACTGTTCAACTTTACTTTTGATTTCCTCCACAGTGGCGAAAGGAAAAAGATTCAAGTACACCTTCATCAAAACAATAAAATTGCAGCTTGTATTTTGCCTAGAAACAATCTTAAAATCTGAGCTAGCATTTAGAAATGGTGCAGGCGAAGCTAGACAAACAAAACACAAATTGTTGTCTTGGTCTTAGTATTTGTTGCTGTTAGATTTATTGTAAAACTAACATGTTGCCACATGTCAATGATAGAATGGTCAATGAAGTTCAGCAGTATATAGGAATATAATCTGCAATCAAACATCTTGCTATCCACACAAGGTATCAAAAATTCTCCCATTTAATTAACTTACCCATCTTACATATTAACCAGTCTGCACACATGTGAAGAGTTGGAATCAATCAGCAAATTTTTATAAGAAATTGATTTCACATAACACTATGCATCATCAATTCCACAATCTTATTCAAATATAATCTATTTGATTCTGTTTTGGTTGTCATTGCGTGCGGACGTGTATCCGAGCTCTCTGTTATAGTCAGTTACAGTGGCACATCCACGGGGATCTGTTTGGCTGTCGCGACAGGCCCCTTTGTACCGCAAGTACTCAGCATTAAAGCCGATGATAAAATATCAAACGCTGCCACTGCAGGTCTCTAATGGGGGTGGTTTGGAACAGGCAACAGCCTACATTTCCCTTATAACGTTGCATAGTACTACTGCAAAACAACGTCCCTGTCTTGTCTAAATGGCGCCTATGCAATGATATGAAACAATTCACGTCTTTGAAAACCTTAAATTGATATTGCGTCGAACGCACATGTTTCAGAATTTCCTCCTCTGGCAGTGCCAATTCCAATGCAAGCAAATCTGTCAGAAGCTCGTATACACTGCCACGCACACGCAGAGCTGATTTGCAATATTTCCCTTCGTGATGGAAGGACACAGTGTCCAATCGCAATCGCTTTGTTTTGCAGTTTCAGCCTAAATTTTATCTGCTGTTTACACGCAGGGGTGTAGTGCTGAAAAAAGAGGTGTGGAAACACGGAGCCGCATTCCCACACCAAATAAAAATGTATACTGCACTAAATAGTTTGAATAAAGTGAGCATTCGCTGACAGGAATTCATATAGTGGATCTTCCCGTTTCACTGTGGACTTTTGACTAGCAGCGTGAATTAGTGCAAAAAGGTGTGGGAACGCATTGCCACTACAGACAAAGGTGTAGGAACGCCAGTGGCGTATCTAGGGTATGGCAGGCATGACACGTGCCATGGGCACCACTTTGATGGGGTGCACAAAATTGCTTGGTAAAAATTAAAATCTCCATGTATAGTTTCTTGAACCTCTATTCATGCCCCAGAACAAGGTTAGATGGTGCCCGGGACAATAAGCAAGTTTGGAGTTTGGCACCCACATGTTCGAACCTGAGGTCTTTTGGAAGCAAATGTACAGTACTGAAGAAATTACTTGTGACATTGTTGGGCCTTTTCGGCGCCCCACGTAGTGATTATGCGCGGGTGGAATTCCTCGTTTCCCCCTTTCATTGCGCCCCTGCCCCATGCATTCATAAACTGCAAAGCTGCATCACCACCATGCCCTCAACTAAAGCATAAGTTGGGCATGTTACAAAATCC
>JGI24158J21664_10004742_pt1 | contig 17562 bp, 13 predicted proteins | sample Ectturendosymbi3_FD_21664 | JGI IMG/M metagenome (IMG submission 21664)
GAGACCACAATCACATGAGACTTTTACATTTGAGACCACGTTCATTTGAGATTTCGGCGTTTGAGACCACAATCACATGAGACTTTTACATTTGAGACCACATTCATTTGAGACCTATCTATTTGAGACCACATTCATTTCAGACCACATTCATTTGACACAACATTCATATGAGATCACATTCATTTTACGCCACGTTAAAGTGAAGCTGTTTTGATTTGTTGTGTATCAGATTTTTAGGATTTACCTTCCACTTCTTTGTGGGAGGCCTGAAGTTTTGCAAGGTGACTTTTCATTTGAGGTTTTGCGACGTTACGCCCTTCCGTGTCCAGGAGTGACTCACGCTGGGTTGTAAACCGTGCAAAACTTCAGGTTTGGTCTCACATGAAAATGTCTCAAAAAAACGAGGTCTCAAATGAATAGGTCTAAAATGAATGTTGTCTCGGCTGTCGTGGTCTCAAATGAATGATCTCAAATGAATGATCTCAAATGAATGGTCTCAAATGAATTGGTCTCAGTAGTCATGGAACCGTTTTTTCCCATAATATTTTTACTAAATACTTCTGTCAAGTCTGTACAGTAGGTCACTTGTAAAATTACTTATAAATTCAACAACCTGTTGAAAAGCGTTTCAAGTTAAGTGATCAACCCATTATAATATGTGGTAAACCTGAGAAAAACTTGTCTGATACAGACACACCAAAATTTTTTCCAACAGTTTTATTCAAACCCTTAACAAATACTGTATACCTGATCTTTGAAAATTCCTTCCAGCCTCTTCGGATTAAGCACTCTACGGCAACTAGAAGCATCACCAGCACCCCTAGCGAACTTAAAGACACCGCGATTAGCACGCTATCGACATCCATAGGAACGAATTACGTTTTTAATGTTTGAATGAACATACAAAGCATCAGGCATTTTAATCTGCCAACCAGCTGACGTGAAGCGGTGCCAAGCAATCGCAACGTCACATCGATCAATATCATACTCTATCCAACAAAGAGTAGTTAATTTTAGACACGCCCACCACTTCTCACAAACTAACAATATAAATAAAAGCTGCAATCATTAACTGATAAGCCAGTTTAGAGGACTGATACCAACTACTATGAATTTACAAGAAAAGCTTTCATTTACTTCCTCTGTAATATCATTCGATAGAATCTATAAGCATGAAATGAAATCTTGCGCAAAAGATTTGCTTTGAAATATAAAAACAGTGGCAGAAAAGCTTGCACGATTTATGTTGTGGGAAATCGCACTGAATCTCGAGCACAGATTCGAACCAACTAGTAAAAACTTAATACTTAATATCACGAGATGTTTGTTATTTATGAGGTTGGTTGCCATGCACCACACAATTTCAAACATTTTTCAAAACGACTTGTCCAAGTGTGTTTATAATGCAAATGGATTGGATGTTATCAGAATAATTTTCACCCGGGAGATTGCCACTTAACATACCTTGTTTACCTGGAAAATAACCCTAAAAGACGTTTGCCACGTGCTTTCAGTGAATGCCTTTGCTTTTACCTTTCAATGAATTTAGCTCCCTTTGCAGTGCATGGCCATTGGTGCATCACCCACATGGCAATTCAGCCTTTTGTGCAAGAGAATTGCTGTTTCAGTACAATATTAACGTTTTGTAACGTTTGGTTTGTGCCATCCTTGCACGACTGCAAAAATGCTGTTGTAATCACTTGCTATTTTTGCTTATTAAATTTTATTCTACAGCTTTGGGTATGCGACTTTGTGTTTGATCGTAACGCTCTGGTTCGTGAAACATGCAAAAGCAATGGACAAAAGTAATGATCATCTGCAAATTCTCTTGTTTATAGTACTTTCTTTAAAATTTTTCTATGTTGAGCTGTTTACAAGTAAATAATCACTTTCGCGTTTTTGCTAATCTTGACCGTCGGTCATCAACACCACATACAGTTTACCTTATGTCGAGTAACAAGAGTATTTTGACTGCTTCAGTGTTGGGCAACAAAGGGGAAAAGCATTGTCTCTCCACTAGATTTTCAAGTTTGGTCTGTAGTTACACATTATTTATAACTGCCTCAGAAATACATTCTAGGAGTTTTAAGCTTTTAAGATAAAAAGTTTCAATAATAATACAGGACAATAGTCGTCCGTTCGTATTACTTAATTAAAAAAAATTGTGCATGCAAATAAGTTGAAAACGTGTGGATATGCCCTCGCTGCCATTTTACTGCAGGACGTAATGGTCAGATGAGCTGACTTTTTGAAATCACTTTGTTTTTCCTTTTTTTGATCGATTCTGTGCAATGAACTGCCAGATGATATCGTATAGGAATTTATCCAGTTTGTGCCAAACACACCTTGAGGGCTAGAATTCACAAAAATATCATCAAAATAACAAATTTTCATGTCTCAACCTAATTTACTTTTTAGTATGTACTTCCATCAGCTTCGTGCACATTAAATGTTGTTTGGGGAGGGGATTGTGCTTGGTTTTGAAATAACAAATTTTTTCCGACATGCAACAACTTTCTTTTTGAGGGTGAGATGAGCTTGGAAATAGTTTCTGAGTTGTTCAAACATGTGTCTGTGCAACTACAACGTTTACATAAGCTTTGGTTATGGCAGGAACAAATTTGCCAGAGTGGAGCAAATTGTACCAACTTGTTTTATTTTAAAATACACCTGAGCGGGGTTTGGAGTAAAAAACAGGCCTATGTTTGAACTCTGAACACAGCAGAACTCTTGGAATTTCATATGCACTGCATATGCTCTTAGCAGGAGCCCCTTTTTCACAGTCGTCCACACTATATTATGAGAAGCTCCATTCCCTGACAGTGAAAAAAGTTATCATTTGGTATACATTTTTGCTCTTACTTGATAGGGTCTTTTCAGAACTTTTGGAACAAATTTTAACCCATGGTCTTTTTAAGGTATTGAAGTTGGTTTGCAGCTTTTCCTTATTTGCGCATTAGAGATAATGGTGGGGGCCCTGTAAAAGCAGAGCGCTCACACATTACAGACTCTGGTTTGAGCCGCTTAAAAAGTAGAGTAGGCTACTCACGCATTACAGCGGCTGTTGAAAAGAGAGTACCTTTACATTACAGTTGTGAGCCCTTTTCAAAGCAGAGTACCTGCACATTACAGTTGCTGTTGGAAGCCCCTCTGAAAGCAGAGTACTTAATTATGACGTGCTTTGGAAAATACTATGAGAGCGGATAATAGGTTTTCACCAAAAATTAGGAAAATTTACGCGCGAAACACATCGAGGGGGGCCGTAAAAAGAGGAGGCCTGAGGCAAGTGCCTCGCTCGCCTCCCCGTAATCACACCACTGGTCATATTGTATGTCGCTTAACTTGAAAAAAACACGCAACAAATAGCAAGTGACTGACTCTGATATGAAATAAGAGGCTGGTGTAACAAAACCAGTGCATGGGCAGTTTTCTGTCTTTTCCAGCTGTGTAGCCTATTACTCGTCATGTAAACTTGCTGCAAATACAACAAACTTTACGTATGAAACTTTCAACAGCTTTTAGATATACTTCCAACAGCTGTGTTCTGCTTTCTTTCGATTTCTTTGTTGTTGCAGATCCAACACTGCGAAATGATTACCACACATCTAAACAGAAGAATATGCCGGCTTCAATGTCTCCACCCACTGTAGACAACTCAAACGGTTATACGAGCAAACTGTACTCTTCAACATATATGTTTAAAATATAGAATTGTCCTCATTTTTTTAGAATGTGATATTTAGTGGTGGATGTTTAGAACATTTTTAGTTCTAAGAAAAATAACTCGGCATTTCAGCATTTATTCGGAGCCCTCAATAAATGTTTCCAGTTTTTAATTTCCAAGTTTAATTCGATCTTTACTTTCTTTTTAGTAATTGCAGTGGACCAATGCACTGAAGACTCCAGTTTTTCTGTACATGGCCTCTTGGTTAGCTTATTTGCGAAGAATATGAGGTCACAGTTTTTGAAGAAGAAATTCCCAAAAATGGTCATGCATTCCAAACAGCAGTGTTTAAATATTTTTCGTCTTGGATTTAGGTCATATTGCATTTTCAGCGCTTTGCAACACGTTCATTTTCGAAAAATATTTTTTAAACTATCCCTTAAGAAAATGAATGCAGAATTACGCTCTAAAATTTGCTGACAAATCTATAAAATCAATTGCGGTTCCCCTCTTCATACTTCACATGTTGTTCATTTGGCTCTCAACAATAAACTCTTAATTTATCCCTGCCCCTCTTAACGAATATGGTTTAGCTTGAAGTATTTTCACTTTTCACATCATAACAATGTCACAAGTATAGTTTTCAATACACTACATTTGCTTCCGAAAAAACTCAGCTTCGAACATGGGTGCGCCAAACTTGCTTCTTGCCCCGGGCGCCATCTAACTTCGTTATGCCCCTTAGTGGCGGTTCCAAAGGGGTCTGGGTGGGCCATGGCCTCCCATATGTTTGGCTGACCCCTGCTTGGCCCCACCAGTTTTGTGCTTAATTTCACCTTCAAGTTCGTTTGACTGACATATACAGCAGATAACTGTCAGCCAGCAAAATTTTAAACGATTTGACGAGTTTCTGGCGACGGTTCTGGCGATATTCACAAGCCTATGTTGGGTTTGATAGGTTTAATCATAGCAAATCAATCTTAATTATAAACGAAAATCATCCTGCAGGAGAGACATTTACGTTGGCCACCCTGCTTTTTTTCTTGGCCCCACGTTTTTTTTATTCTAGAATCGCCACTGATTCTACTAAATTGTTCCGAGGGCCAAATGTGGACTTATAAAACAACCCGAGAACCGCATTATGACGCTGACGCAATAATGGCGGTAACTGAACCCGACTTGAAACAGCTTTTACACCTTCTTTCCTGTTAAAGGTAGCGGGCCACATGCGGCCAGCGTGTTTCCGACCCCTGCTTCAGGTTATGTAGCATCCTTCTTGCCACATCGAACTTCAATTCCAATTAAGTCTTTAACAGTGTTCGGATAGAAATGAATTGAGAGCGAACTGTGTTTAAACAGTCTTCCAAAGCAGCTTACAAAACTTAATAGTATTGATTAGACTATTCTGTCTCTCATCCTCCTTAACAAGTTGCGGAGAAAATTACAAGAAATCATGTTTCTGCACCGCAAGCATTTCATACCAATCTGCTTTTACTTTCGATGCGGCACGGGCCTAAACCGCCAAGTTTTAATCTTTGCGAATCTTCGATAAACTTGGATCGACATTCCGCATTAACATGGTTGGTCGCAACGGTAAAAGATGTTCGTGCGATTAGGATTCAACGCAACACAAACAGTTCCTTTTCAAGGGCAGGGCAGTGTCATAATCGACCATTCAGCGACAGTGAAATGTCGGACTAAAGGTGAACAGAGCTGTGGTTAACGACCTATCCGGTGTCTTACGGCAAGCTGTCACCAAGCGTTGGATCAGCGGGACAAAATGTCTAGAGGCGTGGCTATACTGAAAGCTGAAACTGACAATTCGTTGCAGCGAAAATTCGACGTCGGCAGCTTTCGCTGTTCCTGGTCAGTTAGTGAAGCGGATATCAACATCCTTAGCATTTCAGAACTACCAGTTGCACCAGACGTTTCCTTATCCATGCCAACAATTAAACTGGTCAGTTGCGTCGTGACAAGCGATGCAGCTTCGCATTAAAATGGTTCACGATGTCGGGAACGTGAACCTTCACATATTTTGTAAGATTATGAAACATACTTTGCATCCGTACCAGATCAGCCAGAAATGCAGCTTGGCATCAAAACCCAGGGTCGGGAGCGAACGGGAGTCGAGCTCCATACCTTGAAACATAACTTATTCTTGAAAACCAGACTGGTTCCGTTTAAAAATCTGCGCTCATCTTTCTGCGTCATGACATGGGATCTGCTCGTCTCGTTTCTAAAGGGTTCTGCAAGAGACCACAATTTGAATATCCTACAATTTATTGCTCGTGTGATTTCAATAAATAACACTAGTTTACGGAATGCACGATTTGCTACATGACGCGCAACAAAATAGTACCACGGATTGCGGCCAAGATCATTACGAGACGCGGGAATAGCGGAAATTAGAAAAATAGCAATTCCGTATGAAGGCTCAGCCGGGAATGTACACAATCATATGAAGCGTATTGTACAGAGAAAAAAAACTAGCCAAGCTGCAAAAACAGCAGAACGCAGCCACCAACAACCAGCTCTAACAGAAAAAAGCACCACAGCATGGACTGATGGGAGCGAAGGCAAAAACAACTGTGTGAGCTGACGTTTGCAGGAAGTGCTTGGCTGGCGCGAGGGCAAAATAATTGATTACAAACAAATGCAGGAAACATGACAACGCCGCCTCCACACGATTCGGAACGGCTTCTAACAACAAATCAACACAAGTACGATGGCTGTAGCATCAAGGCAGCACGAGAAAATTACCCATTGTGAGTGCTGTGGTCACTGGTGCTCTTCGACCGGTGATCAAACAGTGTTGCTATGGCATTGCACTGATCAGAAAAAACACAAAACAAAATGCCTCGCACAGGGTAAGTTCGTAAATTTGTTTTGTGAAGGACAACACACACAACTGTATTTCAGTTGGCACAGCTGTGTTCTCATTTGGGTGTTTGCAACGGCAGTCCGCAGGTAAAGCAGCAGAACATTCGAGTACTTTCAAATTAAACTAATTTTCTACATCGTGCAAAACTTACAACGCTGTATCCGCGACGCTTTTCGTGAAGACATACAAGCATAGCAACAAACTTTTTGCTACAGAAAGCGTAAAAAACACAAAACGAAAGCTTCACTTCCGTCAAAACAACTGTACTTTGCACACGCTGAACGCACCGCGTATCTCAACGCTTAGGATGGAAACAGAATTGTGAAGTCGAAGGACTCAACGCAGCCTATGACAGTACTCACACAGCACATCATAAAGTTAACTCGCTACACAGCTAAACAGCGGCACCAGTGGCAAAAATCACGTTTCTTCAGTGATAAGCTTGAAGCATCTGCGTGGCGTACGTGGGACGAGCTTGCTTGGACTTGATGGCCGCCAACAGGTATTCTCTCCCCCTGTTTCTCATCCAGATCTGCCACAAAATGCACAAGCTAGCCGTACGGTTCGCAGTATATGCGTTCATTTGTAGCGAATGTAAATTGAGCAATTGAACATACAGACATTAGACATGTTCATCTCCAACAGAGCACAGACATGGGGAGCCATGTTGCCAGCGCGTCGTATTTTAATTATTAAACACAACTGCGCTTCGAAATGGAATGCAGCTGCTCGCTTCTCCCGGCCTAAGCACGAAAGGCGTTGTTCTAACGCACCAAAGAAGTAATCCAATAGATCCGAAATCGGACGGTCACAGCCCAGTAACGTGACTGTCTTGGGTTGAATTAAAATCTCCACTACTTTCACCAAGAACTACGTATTACACCGAGATAAGATGTTGATAACGCACATTACGATCTAGAAAAAATTACTGATGGACCAAGTTCATGACTACCGTCACATGACAGAACGCACTGAGCATTTTTACCTCTTCGAAGTCTCTGGGTAAAATCTCTGCACCTTTCTTTCGTGTAAGGCCTGTGTCGTCCAACCGTAGTTCACATATCTGCATGTCATCTTTCCCTGGAAAGAAAACCTGGTTCTTTGACCATCATTTACCTCGAAACAAAGCAACGTATCATGTTCGTATTTACAGTTCCAGAATAAGCGGCAACTTTGACCTCGTGAATGCTAAAAACATTAACTTCAGTATCTCAAACCTTACGATTCTCCACCACACTACACCATAGCGACCTTCAAAAGATCAGGAAACGTTGCTCGGTGCTGGACTCACCGGCGACGAGGAGCAGAGGAACTTTGTCCGGATGCAGTTCCATCTGTCGGGCCACGTACTGTCCATCAAAATGCGCATACCACCAACCCTTCTTCTGGAACTGCGGATCAACGCCCTGGTCACTGGGTCGGATAAATGGAATCCGGAAATAGCGTTGCGCGTTTCCAGCAGTTTGGGGGGCAACGACAGGGGCACGACGAGGAGTGACGGGAGGAGCAGCCTGACTGCGAGCAGCTGAAGAAAAAGAATATTGCTGCAAAAAGCTTCACACTTATAACAACCAACCGATGACGACAAGATGATCAATTAGTTACGCCTAAACGTTGCTAACTAAGTTTGATGTCAAGCACAACTATTTGAATGGCGCAACAAGGGCTGTTTGAAAGACACTAACCCTTGAACACATGTGACAACTCCGTTTTTTCAAAAGGGGACCGCCATTTTTGCGGTAACGCTGGACCGTAACGGTGCAAAGGCAGCAAGCACAAATGCTCAGCTGAGACCACAATTGCGACGAATCGCACGCAGACCAGAAGTAATAATGCCACCTGCATTATTTATAACAACGCTATCATTAATTCCAAGCTCTGCCCTTTGCTTCAAATTAATTCTGCGGCTTGGCGGCATTCCAAGAAACACAGCGTACTCTGTCCACACCGCAACGTCATTTCACAACTGCTGTCGTCATACCATTGTCCATCAGTGTTTTCGGGGCCCGCATATCGTGGGCTTGACCGCGAGCCTTGTTCTTTGCCTTCCACATGTGGTAAACCTTGAGTCGACGGTGGAATTCCTCACGACAAGCTTCCAGCAGTCTTATGTCTGCAAAAAAACAATTGAAATTCCATTAGAATAAGCCTGATGTGGTGAACGAATTTACAAATTAAATGCAGGCGTCGGGTCTTAAAAGACGCCGGACAGAGTAAAGGCAGTTTTCCGCATTGCCATGAGATGTACTGCATAACCTTTAAACTGGCACTGTGTACGCTCCACATTAAAAAGAAAATACTGTTTCACGAGTCGAAAAGCTGCTGTAAGACAAGTCTGCATGTATGTGGAAGCCCTCGGCATGAAACATTCAAAAGCTGCATTCAAGATAGTAACAGAGTCGGGACTGCAATGTCCGAGATCAAGATCTGGTTCCAATTTCAAGACTGAGACTTGAAAATTTGTTGCTGATAACTGAATCCGACTCCAGGTACAGTGGTGCAACAAAATCGATGACCCTTAACCAGTGTTTTCCGTGACTTACTCAAAATTTACGAAAATGAGTTATTTTCAATTTCGTCGATGGTCATCGACTGGTAACTTTTTTGGTTTTCTTTTCGAATATAAAACCAAAAGCGAAAAGGTTAAACTGCTGGAGCTTCATCAAGCCATGTTAACAGTTCATTCCAAGTCTCAAGAGAAAACCTCGAGACACGTCTCTGCATCACTTCGAGACTTAATTACTGCTGAACAACATAGAAAACACTCCAAGAAGTACTTTACACGGCACGTGTGAAAGCACTTTACACAACGAAGCGTACGTCGCTTAAGTTTTGAAAACAGGCGACACTTTCTTGGTGTCGTAGACCTTCGTGTTTTTTCAACTCAACTGCTGCCCATCCGGTTGATGGAAATGAAAGGCAGGCGGAAGTCTTTTGATCGAACCTCTCGCCAGGGCAGCAGGGGTAGTGCTGGCACCCAATGAGAGCTGCTGCAAGTTGTTTTATCACGAGTCGATCCTCAACCTCTTGATTATGAAGCGGTCACAGTGCAAATGAGTTACGTCTGTACAAGCCCGATTTAAACAGCTTTCAATAAAAACAAGTTTGTTTGTCTTTTAGACGTTTGAGTCTGTTGATGCAAATACACTCCTTGCAAACGACGCCTTCAAAATACTTCACACACAACTAACGCAGACATGGTTTCAAAACTTTCCATGACATCGACACCAGAGATGAACAACATACAACGTAGAAGAGATCAAAAATATTAACGGCTTCAGCCACACGTTGTGAACCGAAAAGCCCTGCGCTGGTCTGGAGCACACTCACCAGTTGAAGTGTTGATGGCGTCACGTAGTTCAGTGTACTTCCATTTCGTGAGGTCATACTTTGTATCTTGACCAACAACTCGCGAACTATGCGCTTCTTCCAACGCTCTGCATCAACGTAATGCAAAGTTTGACATACAAGAAAACAATGGAGCAACATCAGTTCGCGAATTTACGCTTTGGCCGCAAAGATGAAGTAATGGAAGATTCCACAGCGCGAACACGTTTGCTGTTGACCGTTACAAGAACAAGCATCTACTGGCATGCGATAGTTACGTAACTATAGGATGACCTTTGTTGTTGTTGCGCCACAGCTGCGTTTGTTGGCAACGCCTCCACCAACTGAGCGTTGTCGTCCTGAGCCAGTCTCATGGCGAGTTCGCGATCTCTTCGCTCTTGATCTTCAATCGCCTTGCTGCGTAGATATAAGAAGAAATGCAATGAAAACCATGCGCCGCATCCTGTATTTCAATGTGATGGTCAACAAAAGAAAACAATACTACCGTAGTTTGCATGTGCTACAGTTCGTTCCGAGCTCCTGCAACGTTTACAGCAAAGAACAGACCAAAAACTTGACTGAGGTTTTCTCCAAAACAATCATCAACAAACTCTAACGCCAATTCGTCAACGCTTTGAGTATGGATTCGACTCTTGTTACGTTTATGTTAACTCGGAACCCGGACATTTTCTGAACTAAATTTTCGATCCCTTGCCGGAGTCGATTCCTGACTTCAGATCCGCGATTGACTGTCAGAGAGCTGAGGTTTTGATGCGGGCAGGCTTGCCATCGAGCTTTCGAGAAAGGTTTTATTTCAGAAGGCGGTGTGAGGTTAAATTAAATGGACTTGCTTTCAAAGCACGTTCTCCTTGAGCTAGTGATTATGCCTGCGAATGTTGCCGACGGTAAAACCTTGCTTAGCAAATGCCTGTCGACGCCAACAAGGATCTACTCTGCTCTCTCATAAGCGCAAACAGCGGGGATGACGATGCTTGAAACTTCTACATTAAGCGAATAGCAACCACGCTATTTTCCTATAATAGTGCTTGACAATGTAATGAGTCTTTCATCGGCCTAAGATTTCTTTTGTTTCAAGGCAGAAATCACAGCGATCTAAAATCTCTTCAAAATACGATTACGCTCTACTTTCCCAACAATCAACGTCACAGTGTGAATAGTCTCAGAAAATAATTTTGACAAGAGTGAAGTTCATAGGCCCAGAGGGGAGAGATGAACGGACCCAGCCTTTTTTCATGTCTATACGAAAGATTTAAAATCGACTGTTTGCATAGTGGGATAGTTTGCGCATTGGTGCTATTTGCGGAAAATAAAAACTACGGGCTAAAATATCTGATTTCGTGTATGCTTGTGTTCCGCTTATGCTTATTCCTGTTAGCCCCAAGTCACAGAACAGAGAAACATTTTCATGATGCATTTACGACTCAACCAGTGTTGCGCAGACATTAACCACGGCAACAACGCAGCAGTTTTTCCAATCTTACAAATGAAAGCATTTCTTGAAACAGACTTGCGTGTCCTGTTGTAACTGAGCACGTTAAGTTCAGCGATGCTACTGCTGAGTGCAATATGTTATTGCTATTAACGACCCTAGCTTGCATTTAGCTACAAATGCGCGGGCGTTCAAGCCCCTACCACACAACACCACCAGCTACGGTTGCAGTTCCTAAGAACATCAGTGCGACAAGTGCCACAGATGAACAAAGCAAGGTAGCAGCACCAATGTGACACACAATAGTGCAGTGGCTGCTTTGATTTGAAGCACGGCTTAACCACAAGCAGGATAAAAACACTTCCAACTTACGATCAAAAAGCTTTATCAAATCTGTTGCCTTTAAAACATGGTTGTTTGCCAAAGCACTTCTGCAGGCTTCAGCTTTTGTGGGTTCCACAAAAAGACAAAAATATTTGTAGTGACGTGAAAAGGATACCGTTAGCGCATCGACCGGGCTTCGTGGCATATACATGTAAGTTTCCTGGCATTTACATATATGTAGAAGGCAGTTCACAAGGCGCCAAATGTGTCACAGACCCTATTATTTCAAGAGCATATGATTACATCACTAGATTTTCTTAGTAGGGGAATTTCTCTTAGTAATTGACACGATATGAAAGAAACCTGATAACGGAGGGAGGTCTGTGTCAACTGTTATTATGCTGTTGCATGAAAAATGGTTCATGTACTACTGTATATATCCAAAAACCTCAAGTATTCGTTCACCTCGTCAGGCTTTCTCAAACAAGAACTTAAAGATGACTGTTTGTTAGAAGGTAAAGCACTAGCAAAGCAAGACTAATTTTGCGAGGTGAGCAATTCAGCGCAGTCTGAAGCCTGAGGCACTACAGCAACTGTGAAAACACCGTTGCCTACGGTACTACTGCCAAACAAGGAGTTACCTTTCCGCTTCGTCATCGAACCAAACACTAAAATGAATCATTGTTGTATCATATTCTCTGCACATCTTAGACAAGCGTAACAAAAATCGTTATGCTGTGCGGTGACGTAGGCTTGTCACAGATAAAATGTTGAACGCGCTGAGGTCAAACTGCAAGATGAGCCAATAGCGTCAGCATCTCACTTCATCGCAACAAAATTTCTTTTTTTGTAATTTACGAGCGGTATTGAGACGAAAACCTCACCGTTTCTCCTCCTCTTCTTTTTGCATCGCCAGCTCAGCTTCAATGCGAGCCTGAAATGCAGTCACACATTTGACGCAAAAATTTGATAGGGAGGAGAAAATTAACCTTAAAAGACCACAGCAACACCGTCTTGTTTTATTGCATGCCTAATGTTGTAACTTTGTTGAATATGGAGTCGCGAAAAATCCAACCTGTATTTTCCTCTGTTCTTCCTCGCGTTTTCTCTGTTCTTCTTCCTCGCGTTTCCGTTTTGCCTCCATTTCCGCTTTGCTAAAAAAGTCAAAATTAAAAAGTTTTCACATCCGATGCAAAACCACTAAAATGTATTTAACAACTCACAGTCTTCGCTTCTCCTCTTCCTCTTTTCGTTTTCGCTCTCTTTCCTCTTCTTCTCGCTTTTTCCGCAACTCTTCTTCTTCTCTCCTCTTTCTCTCTCTTTCCATTTCTTCCTGGAATTGCAAAATAAGCACAGCAAGTAGCCACAATAAGTAACCATTTTTCAGCTTCGGGGCGAAACTTTAACCGAATCCTGAAATAAACCACACAGCGCAAGTGCACAACAGAGCATGATACCGCGAATCAATATTTGGTTGTTTCGTCGAGTACAAACATGACACAGCCCAAACCAAAGTTAGCGAGAGTTACAGACATCGATATGCTACCATAACAGCAGGAAAGAATGACTGCATTCTGTGATTCGGAGGTAGTAATCGTTTTTGCCACGGTACAGTTGCGCAGCATCTTTGCCTGCTATTCATCATCACGCACAGAATGAACCGTGGTCTAACTTAATTTTTGGGAAATAGAACAATGTTTGGGTTTATACACAATCGCCTGATCTAAGCCAATGGACCTTTTGCAATTGATTAAATTTAAAAAAAGAACTTAAAATTGCAGGTTTATTACAGGAAAACCCTAAATTGCAAAAACTATTGATTTGTTTTCTTTTTGGTGAGTGTCCTGTACCGAAGAACCTGTTCAGTAAAATTTAGTTCCGGAATAAGCATTGCTTGTAAATTTCGTGGCTTTTCACACAACCACCCGTGCATGTTGGATTTTGTTGGAAGAGGTTTATTGATGCGTAACGTTGAAACAAAATTTACAAAATGTTTCAAGTGGCATCACCACGGTTACAAACGCAACGCAATCGTGTTTTGAGGTGGTGTAAGATTAAGAAGCATTATGATCTAATTCAAACACGATGCTAACTTGTTTTTTTGGTCTACTCTACACGTTTCACAAAATCGCCAGGATCCGCAAAAATTTTCAACGGGTCAATACCCAAGAATAAAAAAGTCCATCTAAAAAAACGTACGATGCATTATACCAAGAAGAACCCTTTGTAATTGTAAGGTAAACCATAAAAACATGAAATCAGTAATTAACAGGACACGAAGCAAACGATGCAAGAAGACCTCCATCGAAAGATTCGCTACCAGACCCAGAATTCGTTAACAGGCCAATACCTTAATCTTTCTGGCACGTTCAGCTTCTTCTTGAGCCAATTTTCTCGACTGCAAATCTTTACGTAAAGCGTCTTCTTGCTTTATTAGCTGTTGATATGCGGCTTCCATTGTCTTTACTTCCATGATCGACCCCTAACATTCACAAAAGGTGAATGAAATAACTCGCCTTAAACCGCACCACACAGGCACTCTGAAGCTTCTTCAGAAGCAAAGACTGCTTTAGCAAGCAACAGCGTTGCAAACAGATTGATGATACGCGTTTTTTATTTTATATGCCTTGACAAACGCTCTATGCTAAATTTGCCACAACTTTTAAGTTCGGCGGAAAATTATAAACCAGCTTTAATTGCTGGCAGTAGTCTTACAGGTGGAAATGCTGGGAGCTTCGCTTCACAGTAGCGAAGTCACCGCGAAAGTAGTTGCAACAAACTTTGGTCTCATACAGCAGCGCAACGACACCGACGAACATTACACAAGAATGAAAACAATCATTAGCAGCAACTAGAAAGGATCGCACAGCTTCTGAAAGACACGAAGCGAGCAAAATGAAACGTTTCAAGTCTAAATAGTATGAAAAATAATAATTAGTCTCTGGTACATTTTGTAAACGGAACAGTTATGACTTGGCACCAAAAATTAGCGAACCTTTATTTTGCCGATATGATCCTTGATATTTTTTTCGTGACTGTCTACTTTACCATTGGCTTCTTTCTTCCCTTCCTTCAACACTCCAACCAGACTGCGCATGGTAGGCAGGGATCGGAGGAGAGACATCGCCTTTGACAAAGCCCGGATGCTGATGTACAAGAAAAGAAAATATTCAGAGCTGCGATTATATTTTTTCGACCCAACTATTTTTATCTTTACTAAACGTTCGAAAATACAGCACGTTTACTACTAATACATGCAGCCAATGCTTCACCGATTGAGACTGCGCCAAACCACAGGTATAGCGAATTACTATGAAAAATACAATTCACAAAATCAACTTTGAATTCACAAAATCCGTTTTCACACTTGAATATTCCTCAGCAACATACAATCACATAGCTACTTTATTACAGTTACTTCGGGACCGAGAATGCGCACTTGCCAACAGCTCAAAGCTTTCTCACCGAGGCCTATGCTTCTTTCTCGCCAGATAACCTCGCACGTTCTTCTGTATCCACACATAATGTGCTCGGCGCCACTCTATTTTGTTCTTGCCTGCGAAACCAAACACCATGAGCTGATCGATGCATGTGTTGGAGACGAATAAAGCGCAGCGTGTCTTGACGCAAGTACAACAGGAATGAGTGAAACGATGGGGACATTCTTAAATATGTTTTGTGGTTTCTTCCACAACCGGGTCCAAATCAAAACGCGGGGCAAGCGACACTGAAAGGAACTATTTTCCAGGTGTCGAACATACAGTGTCTTCCCACAGAAAATGTGTTCATTACAATATGCAGATAGAATACTTTCTGTTAACATAAAAACAGCTCTTAAGCGTTTCCGAGACATATGGCAACATTTAACGACGACTCACATTTAATCACCGACACCGCGCACCACTGCGCTTTCCTCCAGCGCGCTCTGATCAACCAACGTTCAACTCGTTTTATCAAAACCTTCAGGTGTTCAGGATCGGATCTCATCAACTGATCGAATTCGGCAAACTGAACAAAGCGACATCATTAACATCGGAAACAAAACAATAGTTCAAGTTCAGCTTACAACACTGTTTTTCAACTTCGGTTTCGCGAAACCTGCGGAGAATGTGCATCACAAGCAGCGAACAATGGCATCTGCGAATCAGAGGCAAACCAAAACTTCAAACGTGGCTTGCGTTCAACCCCGCTGTAATTCACAGCATCAACATATGTTGGTAACGTCTGGTGAGATCTAAAAATGCAGCTTCAACTTTTCCATCTAACGTTCAGTTGCGCAGGCGTATCCCATACCGCTTACAACAGTTGCATATCCATACCGCTTATACGGTGCAACGCTACCATCCAAAATATACTAACAATGTTGCAGAAGTGCGATAAGTCGCATTAAATAACACGGTTTAAACTGAAAAGCTTTCAACTCCAGCTTCATTTTAGCTCCGTACACTCCAACAATGAAGAGCATTTGTGTTAGAAAAAATTCTATCACATTAAACAACTCCATGTAGTGCCGGAAGGTTTATAATAATAGCCAATGAAATTTGAGCACTGAAAAACATACACGATCACTTTTTACAAAGGGCGGGGCATCCTTATGATTTTCCGTAATACCCAACGACCACATTTTAAAATCACAGTAGATACATGTGAAGTTCAGTATAGAGCAAACTAGGTGTCAATTAATATGATGTTTAGCCAAAGACAAGGAGTGCATTATATCCTGATGCACATTGAACGATGCCACCAGTTCGAGGGAAAGTGAATCACAAGAAGTGGAAACGAAACGCAAAAAGGCGCAACAGTGGAGACAATTGAAAGTCGACAAGAAAGTCGCAGCGCAGTTTTCAACATTCAAGCACGTAGATGGGTTGAACGTCGCTAAGCAACAACGTTCGACACCCACACACCAATCAGCAAACAGTGCGAGCCATCTTACCTTTCCTGGTCGGAAGAAGACCTTCGTCAAACCGAACTTGAAGTCTTGGTCACTGAGTCCGAGTGCTTTAAATAGAGCCTGTTGGCAAAAGACAGATGATCGAAGCACACGCAAGATGATCGAATGGGGGTCATTTTCACGGTAACATATCACGATAAAATCACTTGTGTGTCTACTACGCTCAACATAGAAAACACTTAACTAGGTGAATCTAACGCGACCAGCCAACTGCATTTGTTATCATTGCCGTCACCCTCGTTGGTTTACGAAGCTGTTGGAAATGACAAATCTTGCATTTTAACGGTTTTTAAAGTGACAAACGGTTTACAATAACATTTAAATTATATCAATGTCAAATTACATGCAGACAGAGAGCATGGAAATTTGAGCTGCAAACGCAGTTAAGCCAATGGTTATATCTTTCTAAAATAAAAACATGTTTGTGTGCAGTCGTAATAATCTTAAACCAGCGCAAACGAACAGTAATCAACAGTCCTGACAGGTCTCAATGCCTACACCTGAAAGGGTAACGTCCACCTCTTCGAAATCACGACCCATTTCAAACAACAAACCTTGCAAAAAAGTCGCGCATCCAATCTTTTCAATCTATCGGGCATCAGGGCTTTGTACATTGAATAAACGTCAGAAAACTGGGCTCGCGAGGGAAAACCTCCTTGCATCAAATCCAACACCGCCACCATGCCTGGAAAACACATACTCCAGCATTGGCGCACGATGCTATATGGAAAAAAACTTGCAATCTGACATCACTGCAGTTACGGTGGAAGACCCGCTGGTCTAAAGCCTAAAATTTTGTTGAAGGACTTGCAATCATTTCTGGATAAAAACAATATCTTGTGCCCAAATCAATTTGGCTTCAGGAAAGGTTTTTCCACTGTTCATGCCTTGATGTCTCTAAATGACATAATAACCTCAAAAAGAGAAGAAAATCTTTATACATGTGCCATTTTTTTAGA
>JGI24158J21664_10004743_pt1 | contig 17561 bp, 13 predicted proteins | sample Ectturendosymbi3_FD_21664 | JGI IMG/M metagenome (IMG submission 21664)
TCCTGTAAATGTAAGACAAATCTTACAGGCGAAATGTTGGCACTTGAAAACAAGTAAAGAAAAACACACGAACTGTGGCTAGTTGCAACGACATTACTAAACATTTTTGAAGCTAAAAGGCTGACCTCACAAGAGCCTCATAAACCAGTCACTGCTAAGGAAATCTGCGCTTGGCAGCGGTCTAACAAAGACACTTTTCCTCTGGAGATAACACACGTGCGCGATGACGTATGCCAGAGAGCAGCCACGCGATAAACAGAGCGTAACAGTTCACGAAAAATCAAGAAAGGCCGAGCCTTTCAACGTCCATTGGAAGCGTGCAATGAAGCTAATTTTTAGTTATTCCTTGTTCCAAACACAACTTCTTTGATGGTTTGACAGTTCGTCAATTCTCCCTTTTCCTGTCTCATAGTTTTTTCAGTAAATGTCAACATTTGCGGAAAACAGCAGCGGCAATTTCTAAAAAAATGGTGCTTTTGTGTAGCGTTTATCCTGGTTATGGTTGAATTGCAACGTTACCTTTAATTCGAGGGCAATTATCACGAAGCAGCAGGCCTCGAACCAGGGGTGGACAACCTGCAATTGCCTCTCGAAATTTTAAAAAATAAATGCAAGTTACAATCATTTTGCCCCCCCGAAAATATCAGCTGGTTGCGGTTCTGCAGAGAAGTGATCATTTTTGCCTACGATTGTGACAAGGACACCAACTCAGATGATTGCTTCGCACGGACGGACGAACAAACGGGAACTCGGGCATGGATCGAAGTAAAAAACAGACATCTTGTTATGACAAATATCAATTCACCGTCGCCCGTGAAGCAAGTGGTTGAACACAGGTTCTAATGTAATAGTTTAAGCAGTGATCAAAGCACAAACAGTAGTCATCCTCAAGACTGTTTATTGATCAGTAAAAGTTGCACGTAGGATTAAACGCTTGCAGCAAGCTATAAGAGTTACTCATGTTCAATTCAACCAAGTTAAAAAAATCCGGAATCCGGATGGCTGGAACGATAAAAAGTCCTGGGAGGTCGAACTCATCGTCTTTTCCATAACCGTCACGTCACAATTAACACAAGACACGCCGCGCAGACATGAAGTAAAGAAAACACTATTTCCTGGACAGTGACTGGGAACGGAACGTTGGCAGTTGATGAGGTCGGATTTCCGTGGAATGCTCCTCACATCCTGAACCATCCACACTGTGCACAATCCCTGTGCGCTGCGGGAGGCATTTGTACCTTCTCGTGCCATCCCGATTGCATTTAGGACACGAATCGCAAGAAATACTTTTCTCTCAGGAATATGTTTTAAGCATCTCAGGCAAAATGGCCGAACTGAGAAATAGCAAGAAACGCGGCGTCGGAAGGATTTTCCATGAGGGGGGGCAACAGTGGGGGGGATAACAGTGGATTTTTCCAGGTGAGCGGCAAAAGTGGGTAAATTTAATTTTTTCCACTCTAAATTAGAAAACCAACCTTTTTGCTAAAAATTTAATAGAAAAATGTCAAATTTCAAAATGCAAGGGGGGCCTTCGCCCCCTTCCGACGTCCATGACGAGAAAAGCATTTTGTGGCGGGAAACATGATACCGTGGCCAAGTGCAGTACAGGATGGACAGGTTTTGCAAAACCGACCCTGGGTTTGTTTGCTCCGTTCCTATGTCACCAGCGCTTCTAAAAACCACGACCACATTCGCATCGAAGTTGACATTTGTTAAACGCAACAGCTACAAAAAAAATAAAAAAAGAATGTTCGTTACAAGAGCAAGAGAGAAAACCACCGCGCAAGCAACTTCGGGCCATGATCATCCACAGGACTGGGGTACAGCTCAGGACCATCCGCTTCAACAGATCATCGACTGGAAGTGGCAGGGGGGGCTTCTGGGGGGCAACGAGCTTGACAGAGTCGTGAACTCAGTACATCCCGTCTATGTTGATATTACGAGGTTTCTTTATCTTCTCGATGTTCTTCACAATCATGTCGTGGAGAGTCGACTAAATGAGGAGGGAGTCAAAGTAATTGTTTCGCAACAAAAATTCATTCAGTTATGAAGACATCAAAAAACACTGCGCTGAAGTAACCAGCAGCATGCTCAAGCGACAGTCTCTATCAAAACGATACTGATGACTTTTTTTCCATTCGCAATTCTGAGATTCATCTGTTACTAGAAAAGCTCTTGAGGAGAAAATTATGAAACCACTTTCATTTTCACAGGAAGACAACTTAATCTATTTGATAATGGGTGACTTATTATCGATTGCTACCTTTTACCCAGTTTACTGATATTGAATGACCAATAAATTTAAGCAGAAACATGGAGTCATCAATGCAAACATAAAAATGAAAGTCTAGATCAGTGTTTCTCAAACTTTTTTATCCCATTGCCCCCTTTTCAATCTCGATACGTCGTTTTCGCCCCCAAGCCTGATAAAAACAAGCTCAAGGTAGTCAATTAAAGAATTTTATTAAAAGAACGTATCAAATAGCTGAACCAAGCAATTGAATAACTAAGCTAAGCAATTACATTACGACGCTAATATTACGTTCAGAATTCTTGTTAAAATACCTCGTAATCCAGGGCTACGGAGCCGGAGTTCAAAATAAAAATCAGGAGCCGGAACTCAGCCTAAAATTTTGGACCGTAGCTGGAGTTATGGCCGTTTGAGAGGTATCTCCTGCTCGGGGTCCCTTTCCTAGATACTAACGGTTTTGCCAAATAGACTTACGTGTGATCTTTATTGCACAATAAACGCCATTGTTACGACTTACAACACCAGACTGCAACAATGAATCTGCAAGCCTTTGATCTTTCTTTATTTAATAATCGTTAAGGAAGGCTGTGACATCGCAGCTGGCAGGCGTGGTGTTATTGGTTGAACAATGGTTCTCAAACACTGTTCTAAGTGCCGCATGCAACTCCCAAACATCCTTTGTGAGGCTTTTAGCAATCCTTCTGTAACAGATTCTATTTGAATAATAGCTGATGATGCTTACTTCGTCGGCGCAATATATACTCTGTAGGAGTTTGGTGGCTGATTCTTTGCTGGTAAAGGATTCCTTTCGTCAGGCAGTGTCTTTCAGTTACACCTCTAATATTTGTGTAACAGACTTCGTTAGTGCAATAAAACAAAACGTGTCAATTGACTTGTGGTAAAATAACAAAATCGTAGGTCTGGATTTGGCTTCCTTCAGCGAAACGGTTGAGAACCACTGATGTAGAAGTAAAAAAAACGTAACTACCACAACATCTTGCTTTCTAGTCAGAATGATCAAACGGGGTGTGTAGTAGTGTAGCGATCCAAAAAGAACTGAGCTACAATGAACAGGTATATAATAAAATATCCAAAGCTTTTGCAGCTGTGTAGTCATGCTGTTAGCAGGGAGTATGATTAAGATATGATACCATTGCAGATTTAAGCGTAATATGCACGGCACGCCATTGTAAAGTAGGAATTTTTATTAGAAACCACAAGGCTTACTAGCAAGGTTTCCCAGATTATTGGCAAAGTTCACTTGAAAACATTACGTTTACAATGCAGTAGCGTAACATGAAAGTTATAAATTATTGGTAGCAATCTAGTATTGCTTTGCAGAGCAGTACATTATCAAGAGGGTATAAAAATAAATGTAAACAAATGTGGACTTTTCTTGAAGTTTTCATCAGTGGAAAAAATATGTTTTCAGCATGGCAACCATCATCACTCTTATTTTCTCCTAAGCTTTGTGTGTTAAATTGTGCTTTACTTGCGATTCATCACTGCTTATTTTGAGTGCAAAAGATAAGAAATCAAAGTTTTCAGCGATTTTTAAAAAGTCAAATGTGAATTTCTTCTCATACTATTTCATTGAACAAAGGGCTTTTAAACACATCTTCGCATTTGCGTTAATACAAATGTGTGCGTGTTTGAAACAGCACATGAGAGTCGACTATAACTATGTGTTTTGTGCCCTTTGCATGATTTGTCAGGACAACGCTCTTAGCTGGAATCGCCAAGGCTGCAACAGGCAAAGCACTTAACTCAGAACCGTCGCCAGAAAGTCGTCAATAGGGGGCTTTACGTTCGTGTAGGGGGGGCTTGACATTCAAATTTGACAAAAATTCCACTAATTTATAGTGTTTCATAGTTCAATTTGGGGGGCTTGGAGGTTTGTCTGGGGAGGCTAAGCCCACTGAAACTCCCCCGTGGCGACGGGACTGACTCAACGAGTGCAAAACACTTGGTCAATTGGGACTGGTATGCTTTTAAATGCTCTGACACCAATGTAGTTTTCCAAACAGCCCATTTTCTTGATTCTGGTCGTAAGAAACAACAAAAGGTCCTCAGGCATTGCGGCAAAACCAGCGACTGCCTTTTCAGAATTTGTTTATATTATCGTTATCTTGAGTTACGGTTATGCTAGTCACTGTTCTCTGAATCGTCTGAATCTGTGATTGTTGTTTTTTCGCTGATTTCCTCATGGTGAGAGCGCTGCTTGTAAAGAACTATCAGATGAAATTGCTCAGAAAGGTTTGGTGTATTCTCCGCAGCCCTGAATAATCCAAACTGTAACCGGACACATAGAAGATCCAGAGAAAAATTCAAGAGGTAAATTGCTGTAGCAACAACCTCCAACGATTATCATAGTAAAACAAAATTTGCAAGAAACTAACAAGTCATAATAGTAGGATACTGAAGTTAACTCAGTGATCGATTAGTGGTTGAGCATTTTCGCCCCCTTTATGTTGTTTCGCCCCCCTGTCGTGCCCCCCCTTTGTTTTTTTCGCCCCCCTTTGTTTTTTTGCCCCCTTGCCATTCAAAATCGCCCCCAAGGGGGCGATTACGCCCACTTTGAGAAACACTGGTCTAGATGATGGAACAAAGAAAATTTGAACTTCGAATTCATCGTCATCGCTGTTGAAGACCTGATACCTCAACTAAGACCATCGGCCGCAGTTGGGAACCTGGCTCTTGACAACTTTGAAGCATAATGCCGTTGATGACAGCACACAAGCTGGTGTGGTATAAACAGCAGATGTTTGTTGGTCGTGTGTGCAAAGGCCGGTGCTGGTCACAAGTAAGCTCCGCTTGTTGCGGAGGAAAGTTTAGTTTATTGAAGTAAAAATCATCGATTCAACAATCCACTCAATTCAGCATCGGTGAACCGGTCGCCATGGTTTTAAAATTGGTAACTTTACGCGAAATTCGTGGAAAAAAAGAGAACAACGCCACCTGTACACGCTGCAGTATTAGTTACTATTTGTCTGTTACAAGCTGGGATGAAGAGAAATGTGGAAAATTTGGCAAAAGCAAGTAGGTTGCGATGGTACAGATATGTTTTGAGGAGAGATGAGGATGATACCCTAAAGGTATCGAGTTTCAAGATGGATGGTCAGAGGAAACGGGGATGGCCACGGGAGACAGGGAGGAGATTAGAGGCGTTGGGTTGCGGAAGGAAGACGTCCTTAATCGAGAAAGATGGAGAAATGGTATAAACGGGGAGAAAACCGGATTAAAACAGGAGTACTACTACTACCAGATCACTTACGTAATGGTTGCGAAGCTCGGCCGTCATTAGCCGCAAACTTAAAAGCTGCTTTTCATCTATTTCTTGAATGAACTGCCGGTAATCTCCGACGTGCGGGTACTTCGCTATTTTCGCAACAATCTGGCCACTGTAAATAATATGTACGCGTATGACAATCTGTCAACAGAGACTAAGCGCAAATTATCAAAACGATGTTTGAATATGTGTTGAAAGCAGGAAGATTCACCAACCCAGTGATCGATTGGGGAAAAACGAAACGTCGCAGAACCTTTCACGCATAGTAATCCACGTGTACCGCCCACAACACATCAGAATAAGGAGACGAACTTTTTGTCGAAGTGAGCGACCCGGATGTGTAACTCTTATTTGTTACGAAACAATGGTTGTATTGGCGCGCGGCTTTACAATGCAAAGCACTTTGCGCTAGCAGAACGCTCTGGTCTCCACGTTTGCGGTGCTTTCTGGACGATCGTTCCAGAACTCGTGTTGAATTTGACACCCATGCCCTGGACCTTGAGGCGCAACACATGACGCGCACATGCTAGGCTACTCGACTAGGTTCTGGGCAGCATCAATAGTTAACCTAGATTAAGCACAAATTCAAACCTATAGTAGTGTGTACACTAGGAATGATCAAACACAGCCGCGCATCAGCGCGGAGCAATATTTCATCAAAACCAGATACAACAATGTATAATAAAAAACAGTGGTTTAAACGAAATCATGATGGCCGATTCTAAGAAAGCAGTGTTTTCATCATCAAGAAGACTCAAACGCATGCGCTGCCAAACCCCATACATTCTGTATATTTGAGCCGCAGCGCCAATTCTCGTACATGTGTGAGATTTCTACGATATTCTACGGGTGTTAACAGTCTGCGCACACACAAAAACTGCAACTGAACTGAAGTCGAGTCCCATAAGTTACGTTAATGCACATAGGGTGGCTTACAGCTGTTGCTGGCGCAATGTCTTTTTGAAACCTGGCAGGCAAACGTCAAAACCGTGAAAAATTGTTTGGCACTTTTGACGACGGCACTTTAATCTTAATCATGATGACAAAACTTGTTTTGGTACGTTCAACATGGTTGCATTCAAATCATTGTTTTTTTGTTTTACAAAATTTACTCTGTTCTAACTGCACAAAGGTCTGGAACGCGTGCTTCAGTTAAAGCCGAATGTTAATGTCATCACAAACAATCTCCCTGGGCGAGAAGTACTTGAGCTCACGGCTAAAATTAACAAGATTAACAAGTTTGTTATTGTTATGAGGTTAAAACCCAGGCAAATGAAATTAGTGTTGCCAGAGAGAAGCACATTGTTACAAATGTACATGTTTACTGGTGCTGCAAGTACCACGCTGGGGACGGCAGCCGTTGGAAGTTAGAAAGCATATGAAATTTTGTCAAGGCAGATGGTGTCTGCCATAAATCATCAACACTCCATGCAAGTTCTCGTGTTTCGGTTTAAAAAACTTCACCGATGTTCAACGCACAAGAACTGTTTCAACGCATTGTTCATCAAAACCATTTTTCCAACATTTCACCCATAAGATGAACATACAAATGTCAAGCAAAATTTTTTGATTTTTCAAAAATTTCAAACAAAAAACATGTTTTTACTCCCTGGAGCACCAGGAAGTATATTAGAGCGAGTAAATCTGAAACTCATATTTTTGAGTCCTTGATTGTTGATAAAAATAATAAACAGAACAATATGAAGCATACGGGCTTTCTTGATCAGTTTTGGAAAGCGGCATGATGAAAAACTTACAAAGCAGCGAACAGTTTGTATGTCAGCGAAGCAACAAACACCTCGAAAGATGAACCACGTTGAGCACGAGGCAACAACGCTACGTCACAAGGTACCAACTCAAAGACACCCAGTGCTATCAGGCATACATATATTGCACATCATATCTCAGAAACAACTCTGAAGCTGTGAATAATGAAGTTCCGGTAATATACAATCATGGTGGTTAATGGTCAAATCCACTTCGCCTGCAGCAGGGGTGGCCAACCAGTCAGAGACCAAGAGCTACATTCCTTACTGTGTTACTGCAAAGAGCCACATCATGCACATGGGCACACATGAACATCACCACATGTCTTCCTCACTCACACACATACCTTTGCTTAGTTAGATTTATTGTAAATACCGCACACCAACATGATAAAGACAGAACTTTACAAGCCATTTATTGCTATGCACGTAATTTAGTGGCACTTCTGGCAATTACGTAAGAGCCGCATGCGGCAAATCTCTGGAGTACAGATATTGGAAGGGATCCGTTGAACAGAAACGTGCTTAAAAGTTCAAACTGTAACACGAAATTCGCGTATATTGAAAGTGACAATCTTCTAGCGACAAACTTTGAGTCTAATAGTGAGGCCAGTACAGGAATTAGTCGCAATTTTTTCCCTTTTCCATTGACGCGCTTGCTTAACATTCAAAGCACAACAACGGCACAATGGGTGTTGAAATTTGAAATTTCAGTAACAACCACCGTGGATTCTTTCTTTACGGAGTACAGTCACTCACCGCGTGAAGAAATACTTCGAAATTTGGTCCAAATACGAAGCCGTTTCACTTTCGACTTGTCTTAACTCTGATAAGGTGTCCTCCTGCAAATAAAATAGATAAACTTTGCGAGACCAATTTCAGTTCGTATCAAAATACAACATTACAGGTCTCTAAAGTTTCAGAAAGGTACTGACAAATGCTTACAGGGTCAAACTTGTCAAAAGATATGCCAATGCGACTAGAAGAACAAAGCAAGGACCACATGGAGCGGCTCTTGAGCCCTAATGTTATTTTTTGATTGTTTATGAAAAGCAACGTTGGGATGCGTGTTAAGTTTGCACCAAACTTTGCACACAACGGTGGCGTCACTGGAATGTTCGCCTTGCAGAAGTAGAGAAGAGACGAAACCGCTTTTAATTCAAACAAGAAATTAATTACCTTATCAGTGCGTCATTACGCGGACCCAGGGTCGCATGAAACATTTCAACATGCCCCCTTGTTATATAACTCGCACGTGTAACTGGTTTGCTAACACAAACATCTCCAGCAGTGTTTTTGGGGTAAATGCAGAAATGGGAGGAGGGGAGAATAAATGCAAAAATGAAGCAAACAGCAGTTGATTTCAATGTTGGGGCGCATGAAACCACATGGAGGTGAATTAACGTGACGTTGAAAAAGGTGCTTAAAAACTTTTGCTCAGCTTTTATATTACCATCTTAATGCAATCACGATCTATGTTCGATAACTTTTCAGTTGCAACAGGTTTCTACAGTGGAGGGAGCACCAGAGCAGGCATTTCCCGTAAATGCGGAACACAGTGTTGCTTTTTAAAAAGTATCGAAAACTGTAAAGCAGTAGCTGTCTACAAACCAGACACTGAAGTCAAAACCAACAATGCAGTGATACTTCAGTGCTTGTAATTCTGATTTTCCCAGGTTGCATTACCAGTACGTTTAGTTGGTGGATGATCATGAAATATACACTGATCTATAAGCAATGTGTTGAGCGCTTAATAGCAACTTGCAGAATGCACTTAGACATGAAGTTGACATCTTGTAAGATGTTGATGTCATTTTTGAGCCAAGACGACAGGTAAGTAAATCCTGATCAGAATAAAAAGCAGTTAAATTATCTTCCAGTTTATCTGAACAACACAATACACACAAAAAGGTTTCGATGTACAGTATTTTATTTGGCCAGTGACTGAAATCAAAAGAATGAACTTACTGCACAAATTTTGAGGAAAAATACTAAGAGGTATAAGTAAACCACGGTGTCACCATGATTCTTCACTTATGTATTTTGGTTCAGATTGCAGTTCAGAAATAATCTGTTGAAATTGCAAAAACAGGCCTGTTTGAAAAACTTCTTAATTTTGCAAACAAAATTTGGTTGTCAAATCTTCACCAATGATTCCACTGAACTTCCAGAATACACAGGAGGTTGAAGAACCCATCTGAAAATTCCAGCATTTTCATTTTTGTACACTTAAGTACAAATGTCTAGACTGGTATGTGCATGCTAAAATGCACAGGAAAACATAAGAGGGAACAATGAACTTGACACCGAAATGAAAGTATACCTGAATTGACACGCCAAAATTATTGCCATCTTCGATTTTTGGGATCAGTAGTGTAACCCACATTCTCACAGTGTTGCACTTCTCAATCAACGTACGGATATCCGGTTTCAAAACAGCAACAATTTTTTTCAGCCTACTATTGCAGGGCACGATTCCATTCGGAAAAACAAGAACTTTTGAACCTGTAATAAGTACAAAGTATGCCGGTAGGCACGCATGTTTTTACCAAGCCAGCACAGCAGGCTCAATTGTCGAAATGCAGATGAGGAAAATGAGACAAATTAATAAATCAAGTAATGCCTAGAGTACGAACAAACACTCAACTACATCAATTGCAATTTTCTAGCACAGTACAAAACACATACGAAATTGACTTCAAAATAAGCGTAAGAGTCCAACATTCAATATTCTGTTCTTGCTGCTACTCATATATTTCGTAGCACGTGCCACCAGGTTTAATTTTAAACAAGTCTTTCTTCCGGTGATTATTTACATTTCGTTTAGTTGCCTACGTCCACACCACCCATTTATATACGTTGTTACTTTTACTTCGTTTATATTGCCAACGTTTCGCCCATCTTTCAGTTGACTTTGTCTCCACCCGTCACCTGTGGCTTTCCCAGTAGCTTTATTCAACAGCCACTCATCTCCTTTGCATATTTTTGCCTTCTTGGCGTTGTACGTCACCCTTCCCACTGTTCGCTATTATTGGTCGTAGAGGTCATGGAAGGAGGCTTAAGAACATTGCCCTGAGGAAGTCCACCTGAATAGGTGCGCGAAACGTCGGGAAATTTAAATGGAGTCCATCATGGAACAATTAATCGTCAATTAGCGCATGATGTTAATCTTCAAATTTGACTTAGTTGCTGGTGAGCAAAGCGATTTCGCCGATCATCAGAATACAGTGGAACTCGCCTATGTGAGACTTAGCTCGTGTTGGCAATGCGCCTTTTCGGCATAACCACTTCTGTCCAGGCAAAACTCCTTTGTTTCACGCGTATTTAACCTCGTCTGTAACTCTGTATCGGGCTTCGCCTACTGTGTATCGGCACCACTTTTAATCCACAGAAGTGTGCTTTTTCGTTTATAACAACACTTGCAGCAGCAAACAGCTAAACCTCTGCAATATAATCTTTATTTACTGTGACGTAAGTCTCCGTTTGAACCAAGTTACAGCTCTGCAGGCTGGCACACTGCCGTTAAGCAAGCATAACTTTTGAAAACAAAATGTCAAATGAAAGGAAAAGCTTGTCGCTTTGGAAAAAGTACGAAATTGTCAGCAAGTTTAACTAGGAGGATACTACCAATGTGACAAAACTATGCATACTTTAAAAGTCCAAGATCAACATTGCTCGTGAAAAGCTTTGGGGAGTGTTGCGGGAGTACGGTGTTGACTGTCGCATGTTACTGGCCGTCAAGACATTGCATTTCTGTTCAGAAATTCGTGCCCTTGCCGGGGGGGGGGTAAAATCACAACCGCTCACCGTTGGTTGTGGCACTCCGAAAAGTGTGTGCTGTCACCCTTGTCCTATTCACAGTCTGTATCAGGCGTTCCCAACCGGTGGGTCGCGGAGGAGTGGCTGTGGGGGGGAGGCGAACAGCAGCCTCAATAGTTTGCTGAAGTCTCGAATTTTTTCAACTGCGCATATCAACATTTTGTGTTATATCAGCAAAACTGAAACACGGATATATTTTTGTGAAGTTCACTTTACCTCCATTACAATTCTTATCTGGTTTCTACTATACAATTTCGATCGACCATGTCTTACGAATACGTCACCACTAGAAGCAAGCGCTGCCCGTGATGCTGAGATTACGTCAGCCTCGTAAACATCTGTCCTGGTGTAAACACTTGCCGGCTGAAATTCCAACAAAGCACATATTTTTATCGTTATAGCCCCGTATACATTCATTATTTTGTATTCGTTATGGTTCAAGTTCATGATTCCAGGACGAAGCAGCGTGTAGTTGACAAATGGCGGGATCTTACCAGCAGGCTTAATAAGTGCTCATCGGGATTGGGTGCAGGGGGTCTTGCCCCCACTTGCATTTTGAAATTCGATATACTCCTATGAACTTTTTAGCAGAAAAATTATTTTGTTTTAGTTCAATTTGGTAAAATAAATTTCCCTGTTGTTGGTCCCCTCTGGAAAAAATCCATTATTGGCTTCCCTGGAAAAAATCCTTCTGATGCCCATGCAAGCGATAGTGATGTGCATGTGAACTGCATTGACACTACCCACTAACAGTGGGCAAGTTAGCCGCGCAGGATAGAGTGATTACGTTTTGAATCCACTGCGTTAACTAATTAATTTAAGATTCTGCTTTGTTCGCAGGCATAAACAATGTCTCGAAATTAAGGTTCTCACGGTTCTTATTTTAACATCGTTAAGAGTTGCAGGCAATGGCTAGGGCCAAACGTTTATATAATATTTCAGAATGGGTTCGCGAGATAAAAAGGTTGGGAACGACCGGTCTATATGAATTGGATAGACAGAAACAGCGTAGACGAGGGTGTCACTGTTAGAATATGTAGGATCAACCCTTTCCGGGCGATTTGCTGCTGCTTGCATCCTCTGAACAGGGTCTTCATCACATCATGTGCTTGATCGGTTTTCTACTACGTGCGACCAAGCCTGAATAAACATTTGCACTAAAAAGACCGAGGTATGACGTTCCTCTAGAAATCCACGTCAGCGTATGCTGCAAGTAAAGCAGCTCCGAGTGGTATTCGCAAGTGATGGAAGACTACTTCTGCACAGCAGGGGTTTGAAACACGCATTGGCAAAGCAATCATGGAGCTTCATGGTTTCGTAGCCACAAAACAGGACATTCCAAAGACCACAAAGCTCACAATTTTTAAATCGGTCTTTGCTCCGATCCTCATCCATGGTCATGAATCTTGAGTAACGACCGAAAGAGTGTTATCTCAAATACAAGCGGCAGAGATGGGATTGTCGTGAAGAGCTCACGGTGTGACACATCGCGACAAAATGCGCAGCTGTGAAATTCGTCTAGCCCTGAAGGCCGAGCCACTTCTCCGTATCGAGAGATCCCAGCTACGTTGGTTCAGTCATGTGTCCAGAATGTCCCACGAAATATTGGCAAGGCATGTTCTACTGGCTAAACCCATTGGAAAGCGGCCCAAAGGCCGTCCAAGGACAAAGTGGCATGACCACATTTCCGACCTTGCTTGGCCCCGTCTTGGTGTGGAGCCAGCAAGAACATTTGAATTTGCTGAAAACCGTCAGGTATTTTGAGTCCTGCTAGGGCTGCTGCCCCGCGACGCTTCTCTAGAGGAAAAGCGGGTGTAATAAAACGAGTGAAATGAAAATCCAGACAGGACTCACGTTTTCAGAAATGCACAGGTCCAACGAAAAGTAAGAGTGTTAAGACAGGCTAACAGTGTTAGGCAACAAGCATGACCGGCGAGAAAGCTACCATTTCCTGCTATTGGTAGGTCAGCCATTCCAAGAGACTCCAAAAACGTCGAGAAACTTACACTGCGGTATGAGCATAAGCTCCGCAGAGCTTGGGTGGCTTCCACAGTTTTTGAAAAATAAAAAGCTGGATTTGCAAATGAGAGAATGAAATAAAAATCCGCCCTAGTTCTTGACAATCGCAACGTTACCTCACTGGACCCACGAGTGTTAACTCCGTGTTTTGCCGCATGACACCACAGCGAATACTCAAGCATTGGATGCTGACCAGTGTTGCTTATCGTGGAATTCAGTATCTGACGAAACAATCAAGAACTGATTCAAAAACGCCAAGTTCTCTCTATGAGGAGGAAGAAACTGAATCAAGTCTTGATATGCAAGCTGGTGCGATTTGTGAAAGACTACAAATTTGTGCACTGGTTCATAAGCATGTGATTTTACTGATCATTCAGAAAAAAATTTAGGAGGTGATCACCGAAGCTAAAGCAGCGCCAGTTGTCGAGCGGTTGATTTCTGGCTTCAGTTTCTGTGATAACAGCACTTGATCGTAGCGTATGTTTCTCTGATGGTAACAGCGTGTGTTTGAAACTGCAGTTCGCATGCTTTCTAAAGGTCTTGCTTAAGTCTGTCATCATTTCACCCGTATGCTTTTGCTTGCAATTTACAAGACAAAAGATGCGTGATTAACGCGAAATCGATTCCTAGTAAAACACTTTATGATTAGATGTAGCAGCTTTGCCTTTGAATACTTAACTTTATTTTCGTTTATTTTGATGGCTTATGCACAGTAATACAGTAAATACTTGTATCACTATTTTCATTTGCAACTTTCGTTTATTTGATGATATCAGGTGATAAGACGATTACACAACAGCTCCACAAAAAACCCAGACGCAAACCACCCATCGGAGCACAAAATCAAAAGGAACTTAATGAACACTCTTAACCCACATAGGTAAGAAAAAAATTCTAGCTAATGCATACCTGAGTATTGAGTGTAATCACCGATGTTTTCCATAGTTTCAGTAAGTTTTCGCTTTTTCATACGTGGACTGACATTGTCACGATCATGGTTTGACACTAGTACTTCTGGAACAGGCAAGTTGATGTCTGGCTTGACTGAAGCCATATCCAACACTAGCAAGTCACTCTGAAAACGCAGCATTTCAGCAGATGTAAACAACTTGCAAAACACAGTTCATTCATCAAAGAGTTTCGTTAAACGGTGTTAGGTCTCACCACTAAACTCTTTGACTCATCTGTCTTAAATTCTAGTAAATGTATACTTTTTAGCACTTTTATCAGTTTTTTCTTAAGGTGTTTCAGAGACCCGATTCAGATCTCTAGAATTGAAAATCGGGTCCCTAGAATCAGAGAAAATGATCAAGGGTAATATCTGAACGTATACTGCAATCAATATTATGAAATGGTAGTAATGGATACTTTGAAATTTCGTCGGAAATTTTTCAGGTCCCTGCAGGTCCATACCAGGTACCTTACATTTTCTTTATAAAAAAACCTGCTTTTATAAAGACAATTTCTTTAACAATCCAAAACATGTTCAGCAGGAATAAATGTACCATTTTTCGTTAGGTAAGCACACCATTGATCTATTTATTTAGCAAAACTATTTCCTTTTTTAAATATGATTTAACTAGCAAACAACTTTCAAACTTGAAGCACTAACAGCAATGTCATGTTGCTTTGCATGGCATTTCATTTATGCAAAATGTCTACAGACACTACTAAAGCATTTGGCAATATGTGACGCAGTGGATTGATGAAAAAAAGAGTTTCTGGGAGTTGATTAAAAACAGAGCAGTATTTTGGTTTAGCTCAATTGCAATTTCAACCATAGGAAGTATCTTTTATCTTCAAGAAACAGTCTTAGCTCCACAGTGTCAAATATTTCACACAATTAGCCTGGCATGCTTCCACTTCTTGAAGACAAACAGGAAATTACCACAATATTCTCTATGCAGTGCTTTCTATTAACATCATTCAGAGTTTTCAAACCTTTCTGAGCTTCATTATTAATGCACAAAAAAGTAAAAAAATAAAATTTCTAAATTCTTTGCTCTATGTTGGTTTTTACCTGAAGAGTTAAAAAAATTCCCAAAGAAAAACTTTGAAAAAGCTCATTATCCCATCCTAATTATCTTTCCACAGTGTCTGTTAATCTGCTGTTGATTTTCTTTGCTAAAAGTGATTGTAAGCATTTTTTGCCATATCCATATTACCACATACAGTCACGCTCATTAGTTTAAGACCAGGGTTGTGGAGTCGGAGTTGTAAGGAGTCAGAGGCTTTTGGGTGGAGTTGGAGATGGATTTTATTGTCCGACTCCGCATGTCCAATTGGATCATTTTTTACATCACATTCCTAAATTGGGAATTCCTGTTGAAAAGTACAATTTCTTTTGAAACTTTTGTTGAATCAGGAATTTCTTACTCTGCACCACGATCTCCATTGATTTTAACAGTCAAATTTCATTCCCTTTATGTTAAGGAGTTGGAAATTTTGGAAAGGTTGGAGTCGGATATTTTACCTCCGACTCTGCAACCCTGTCTAAGACCACCTACCTAAAATTTAGATTTTTACAACAAGTTTGGAAAATTGTCTCATTTGCTTTGTTACATTGCTTTTCATGTTGGAAGAACATTGCTATGTAACTGATGCTTCTATTACAACCTTTAAGAATGAGCTTTTTAACGATCTGGTTGCCTCGGAAGCAAGAATATTCAAAATTATCGCACGTTTTGCTGCTGAAAACATGGGCAAAAAAGGTTGGTTGTTAGTTGTGGAACAACCTGTGCCATTTTTTCTCCACTAACAGAAGTTCAAGATGACTTTCAAACATTAAATAAGACAAACTTTCAGTTGTTGTCATATATCCCTTCGAAGTACAAAATCCTACTCTTTGTTGCAACGTATATAAAAATGTGAATTGCAATTTTGCTTCAGGCAAAATGATAGCAAAAAATGTAAATAGCATTTTGCAAAAAATGTACGAGGCATTTACCAAGTGACATAAATACAAGACTGACATGCTAATGGATTGTCTGGCACAGCAAAAGCTGAATACTGCTAAAACGGTGAAGTATTCTACATTTATTGACATGTTCCTCAGGTTGGGAAATTAGGCCAGGGCTTTATAAGATATAAAATAACTTCTAAACAACAATACAGTTCGTTTGGTCAGCACCTTTCACTATGTTTCAACATCCTGCATATCTATAGCTGTGTGTTATCTGTAACAAATTGCTGATACATATAAATTCATAAAAAATATTTTGTATATACATCTGATGTTGGGCAAGCTTTCAGTTCACTAATGGGAAAATATATAAATTGTGTAATGTTAATTGGGTATATATACGTATATAAATTCTATCAGGTCCATTTTTAATTAAATTCATGCAAAGATTCAAAACTGCACACAAGTCAAACAGACCTTCAGCAGTTCATCAAGTTCAATACATTTTCTTGGAAAAAAATCATTGATCAACTTCTCAGCTTCTTTGGTTATATCATCTTTAAATTTTTCTACCTGTAAAAAAACATGCAGATAACCTAATCAAAACCTTTTATTTGAAAGATAATTGTTGTAACGGAACACTATAATAAAAATCAAAAAATCATTGAAGTGTACCTGTCAAATGAAAATCATACAGTGAGTAGACCAGTTTGGGGGTATTTTTTCATATTTACCCCTTTTTGGCCTCAAAAAAATAAAATCCAAAACTTTCCAATTTTTTTCAATGCAAGCTGGAAGACTTGCCACAACTTTTGAAGGTTTGAACAGCTCTCTAGCAAAATCACCTGGCGAGTTATGGAGTTGTGAAGTAGCACAAAAATAGCGGCTCAATGCTTGCTTACTGCATGATTTCAAAGTACAAATAAATCATGCACTGGGTCCGAAGGTGTTAATAATGTAGGTATCAAACATAATTAACTTTGTTAGATCCAGTATTTCAATTCACAGTACAACACAAGATTGCACGAGCAGCTTATACACACTCATTCTGTACTAACATTTATTTACAGAGCATGGAATATTGTTTGCTTTTTACCTTTTTTTTTATATCTTCATCTTTGATATCTAAATTCATATTCAAGGTATATAACTTAAGAAAATCAACGACTTAAGATCATTAACTTAACTGCATGCAAATCTAGAAATGTTGACCACCTTGTTTCTACACACAAAGATCTTGTGGTCAAGTGGAACATGAACTGCCGAACAAGTTCTGAGATAGATATAACAGCACAACAACAGAACCAGATCTCAAAACCTTGTCATCTTGAGGTTCGGGCATTATGTTTAGAAATACAATTCATTTGATAACATAGCAGCATAACAATTAGGATCTATTAGGCTACAAAGCCACTAGGGTCAAATCATTATAATCCAACAAGAAATTGCAATTGTGTAACCCAATGTCACAAAAATGCCTCATTTTTTTTATATAAGGTGCACTTACATGTAAGA
>JGI24158J21664_10004744_pt1 | contig 17558 bp, 8 predicted proteins | sample Ectturendosymbi3_FD_21664 | JGI IMG/M metagenome (IMG submission 21664)
ACACACGAGCAAAACACGTCAAGTAAAACATCCCAAATGGCTGCAACTGCTAGGATCATGATTCGATTTTTGTTACTTTTCCAGACTGCGAAGAATCGAGTGCAACGAAACCATCGCGCGAAAGGATGTGATGTTTAAACTTCCCTTATGCTGTCATTATTGAAATACGTGTTAAGAAATAAAAAGCTACAATCATCGAATTAAATCAGCCTGAGCAGAGAACATAAACAAATAAAAGGGTTTAGTCCTGGCCTTCATAACAAAATTATCAAGGGTTTCCTTTGTTTGCCTAAGTTTGTCATTTTTAAATTGCACCGAATGCTTAGTGTTGTACAACCTGTCCTAGACATATTGAATCCTTTAATTCAGTTTTAATTCTTTTGCATCTTTAGAAAGACCTTTCTCATGAGCAGTTTGTGACCATCAAATTAAGAAATAAGACTCCGCGTGGTTGGATAGACCGACCAAGAACCATTAATCTACGGCATCAGACGTCAGACCAAACGCTGCTCTGTCCTTTTCAAGTGGCGTAGCTAGCCCAAAAATTTGGGGGGGCCGAAATATTTGATTTTAGGCGAATAACACTATTTTGTTTAGAAAAACGCCTCTCAAAGCACAAAATAACAATATTTTCTAAAAATTTTTTTTGGGGGGCATGGCCCCTTTGCTCCCCCCTGCCTACGCCTATGTCCTTTTCTTGCTGTTTGCTTACTCTTTGTCTCCTTGCGTTGAGTTATGTGGTTGCCATTTGGAAAAGTGACTTTTGCTTATTATTCAAACTCATCAAAATTTCTTTGATTTGCTTAGCATGGGAGCAGTACAAACTTGCGCAAGTACTATACTCAATGGCAATATGATTTCTGAATGACTGAATAGAAACGCTAACAAATAGAAACGCTAATAAAGCAGCTGTATTGCTCAAGATCAGAAAAAGCAAATGTTTTTATTGCAGGATAATGCTAGCCTTACACATATCTCTCATCTGCAGCATAACCTGTAAGTCTTGATCAGGTGCATCTCAAACATGGTCAACCACAGGACCTTTAGCATAATTCACACCTAACAATCGACATGATTCACCAAACGCAGGACGCAGTCAAAATGCTTTGAGATGTCGACACCACAGTCGGCATCAGTGGCTTACGCAGAAAATTTTCATGGGGGGGGTTTCATTCAGTGGCATATGGTGGTCATTTATATTTGGTGTGCGGTGTTTGTGACGTCACAATTTGATGTCACATTCAGGTTTCCAAACCAACGTTTTCGCGAAATTTGTTGACACATTATGTATATTCTTTTGCACGCACTCTCCATAATTGATGTGTCACCAGTGACATACGCAGAAAATTTTCAATGGAGGGGTTTCATTCAGTGGCGTATGGTGTCATTGTATTTGGTGTGCGTTGTTTGTGACGTCATAATTTGACATCATATTCATGCTTTCCAAACCAACGTTTTGGCGAAGTTTGCACTGATTAGCCATAGCAGACACAATAAAAACAGTTGTTTTGAATAAAGTGAACTATCGCGGAACACGATCTTAAACGTGCGTAGTGGGTGAAAGGTCTGCAAAAAGTGGTGAGAAGGTTTCTAGATGCAGAGGGTAATCCAGATTCCCACCAAAACCTAATTATTACTTTTTGGCCCATTTTCAATATTCCTTGAGATTTGCACGCAAATTTATTCCGTGGTATTTGCATTAAGTCGACAAGCCAACAAGCAAAAAGGGGAGGTTAACCCCAATACTCCCTTGCGTACGTCCTTGGCCGGCATGCGGCGTGACCAACGGTCATATCGAGATTCATGAAAACTCGTTGGAAGACCCTGACGTTATCGGCACAAAATCTGATTAAATAAATAAAAATTAAAAACACAAATTGATGACGAATGTTTGTTTATCGAACTGGTCATATACAGTAAAGGCAATTGACTCTATGCGTACCACAGTTTGTTGAAGGGCCTCTAGGATCTTGAGGCCCTAGGCTTAAGCCTACATAGACTATTGCTAAATCCGGCCGTGAGTGTACACAACCTACATGTGACTACTCAAAAACTGATTTCACAGTACTCTGTGTTTCGTACAACTTTACTGTCCGGAGACAAAAACAAGACGCGCTCCTGGTTTACCATAAGCGATTTAGGGCTTAGGAATTCGTGTTTAGATAAGTGTGTCGGGTTAGGGTTTGGGTTAGGGTGAGAAAAAGAAAAATAATTGAGGTCAAAGACTAAGTCCGAAAATTTTCAATGGTTAAAGTTATTCCTGTGTTATAGCTTCTTGCTGGTACCTGACAACCAAAATGTTGTAATTTACACAACACACATCAAAAAAGTAATTGCCAGATTTTACTTCTTTATTCTGAGACGCAAAATAACTGAAAAACAAAACAGGTCAGAAATTTCGCAGAGGTCAGAAATTTCGCTTGACGCCGGCAACTAAAACAGTGGAATTTTGCGCTTTTGTTTACATGAAAAACAAACGCAATGTCGCAAACTATAGAGTCATTCAACAAGCTATCGCTTATTGACTATTTACAACTGCGCATAGTAATTCTACAGCTTCGCGGTAGTTCGGGGGGCCAAACATGAAATTGGGGACACAGAGTTCAAATGGCGACGGCCATGTTTCGTCATTATGCGTTAAAATTATTACGACACGGAAATCTTCACGTAGCTACCACGTTGTACACAATATACAGTTACTGAAGGCAAATTGAGGCAGGCAGGCAGCTCTTGTTGCCATGAAAACGAAATCTAGAAGCAGGCTTAATGTGGAAGATGACTTGATCTGTGCATCATCATGTGTTGAGCCTCGAATATCTGTGCTTTCCAACAGGGCTGCAATCAGTTGATATTTTCGTGGGGAGCACAATGATTGTAAGCTGATGTTGTACCTAACCACTAAATATGTTTTTGCTTGGTTGCGGCCATGCTTTCTAAGCAGGCTCGGCTTTCGCACTGATTGTAGCGAACGTTGTGTTACTAAAAGTTGCTCTTATTTCTTTTCTGTGTATGTGCAACAGTTGTCAAAGTGGAGAAGTTGTATAAGACATAGGCGCAGCCAGGGGGGGCCAAAGGGGCCATGCACCCTCAAAAAATTTTTATAAAATATAGTCATTATGTGCTTTGAGAGGCGTTATTCGAAACAAAATAGTGTTATTCGCCTAAAATCAAACATTTTGCTCTCCAAATTTTTGGTCTGGCTACGCCACTGGTGTAAGCGGACCCCACGCGTTTGTTTATTTATCGTGTCACATGCTTAATTGAGAACGCTTGGTTTACTCATTCCAGGGGATAAAAAAACGTTAAGGGAAGTGATGGCGTCATACCTACTTCAACGATGTAAACATTTATGTATGTTAATATTTCGTGTAGTCCCCGTCTTAAACTAAAACAAGTATATTGTTATTTTTTTGGGGGGGGGAATTTGGGGGAGGCGAAATGTTTGACTTTAGGGAGAAACAGTATTTTTGTTTGGGACGCCACTTCCCAAAGCACAAAATGACTAGATATGCTAAAAACGTGGGGGGCCATGGCCCACTGCCCCATGGCTACGTCAATGCATACAGCAGGCGAAAATAATAAATTAAATCTGGGGTTTCATTTTCAAATTGCTCCGAGGGTCAAATAAAGTCTTAAAGTAACCAAAGGGCCGCATTGTGACGCTGACGCAGTAATCACGGTGCCTGAACTTTACTGGGAACAGCTTGTACATCTTATTTCCTGCGAAAGGTATCATGAGTTAGAGGCAAATCAAATCATTTATAGTGGTCTCTACGGTCGTTCAAAAGGAATTGTTCACTCGCTAGCCGGACACTTGTAAACACCGCTGAATAAACAAAATAACGTAAATGCTAATTATTTGAAAATTCCGAAAAAGCATTGCGGGCCGCACAAAACGCCCTCACGGGCCGCGTGTTTGAGACCATTGAATTACAGTAAATATTATGATCTCAGTGATGTAAAGAATGTATAATTGTTCGCTTCACGTTGTAGTGGTGGTTTAATTCCCATGGAATGTATAACAGGCTTCAAACGCTATCTCTGTCGGCACTTGCCTGGGGCAGGGGCATGACGAGGTGGGGCAAGGAGGGCAGAATTACCTGAGCGCCGAATCACTATGGGGGTTCCGAATCACTGCGGGGCGCGCGGAATGACTGTGAGGGCGTCAAAAAAGCCCAACAATGTCACAGGTACTTTCTTCAAAACAATACATTTGCTCCCGAAAGACCTCAGGTTCGAACATGGGGGCACCGAACTTGCTTCTTGCCCCGGGTGCCATCTAATCTCGTTACGCCCCTGGGCCCTAAGGTGCGGGACCCATTTTGATGAAATAGATCAAATAGGCTTAAAACCGGCTCTGGTTGAGAAGCGTTGGCTTACAGCTCCCCCCTCCATCATGACCTCCACACTTGGTCTAGCTGTTGTGTTGGACTTCTTCCAATTACGCGTGTACCTATAGTGTTATTTTTTGCCTTCGTTCGTCACCAACAGACATCATTTTGAAAGCTGTAGTACCAAACCCTGCCAGGCGGGACATCTACTTTTTTGATGACAACATCTAAGTTCGACGGTAATCCCTCTGAACAACTTTATTCAGTGCAGCTATTGCCAAGTTGTGCAACTGTTTCGATTAGCGCCCTTGTGAAAGCCTTCACCACAAGTGTACCNAAATAGATCTTTTGCCGTTTCGTTAGGTTTTCAGACTAAGGTTCATCCCTCTAATTTATTNAAATGAGAGCAAAACTTTTTGTTAGCTTTTCTTGTTGAAATAACTTTATGACTGCAAATGTTAAGTGTAGCCTACCTTTGGACAAGAGAGACTTCAACGAAAGCAACTTTGCAAGGCCGCAACCAGCTGATATTTTCAGGGGGGCAAAATTGTTGTAACTTGTTGCCGTAGGCTACCTAACAACAAAACATGTTTTGGAAAATTTTGGAGGGACAATTGCCCAGTTGCCCCCCAGATTGGGGGCCTGCTACGTTGCCTGTCGGTTGGCTCTGATTCACTCTACTTGCAGTTCAAATCTACAATCTAAGCTTTAAATTCCCCACGCAAACACAACTGCATTATCTCACTGCAACGTCATCTTCCGACACTATTACGTCATATCGAAAAACATCAGTTCTATTGAAACTGAGCAACGGTACCTTGCAGTTCTTCACTTCAACCGCCAAAATCTCATGTTGAAAAGCACACTTATTGATCGGAGTAGGCTACAGCTTGTGGAACTTATTGAAAATATCCCGCTGAACATTAAAAAATAGCGTAGATGTGCCAAGAAATGTTCGTCGCCATTGCCTAGGTGTCAGGTGATGTGATGATGTGCTGTTGAGGTGTTGGTATGGATGGAATGCTTAGCTTTGACTTTTTTACCTTGATTTCATGCAGGAGCTTTTAATCAGATTTTTAGTGGAGGGCAATGTAACCTCGAACTACCGGACCAGTGTGTTCTCTGTGGCTTGCTTGCGCGTGGACAACAGAATCTTAACTCTTGTTGTTTTCACCGCGCATGAGCGTTTTGCGAACGTTGATGTTGAAGTGTGCTGCATCCACGCTACATATCGAAGGTGAAAAATCACGCCGGAAGTAAGTGGAATTTATCTGCTTTTTCACCAAGTTCACAGCACTAATACGACCAGTAATTTCCACTGCAGGTAAATGTCTAATGTTGCAGGAATTAAATATAAAAATATGGTGGGTATCTGAGTTGGCGAATCGCCTGTAGGGCGTCATTATCAGATCTTCCACTTTAAACAATTGCAAACAATCACTGCAAGAAAACGATCAGTGACTTTTTGCTTCTACGCAAGAACATGCCCAGACACAGTAATGAATCTTTGTGTACAATCATAATTGCTCATCCAAGGATCCAAATCTACCTGCGGAGGAACAACCAGCTGTATACTGTACATCCGTGTGCAAGGTGCGCAGTTTATTCATTAGTGGCGCCAGGGAAAACACTCTTATAAAGCCAAACACTTGAGACGGTGTCTCACAAAAAATCAAGCAGCTGTAAGTAAAACAGAGCAGAATTTTTCGCTGTTGCGCCCGTAAAATCATTGAACCGTAGCAATCCGACCAAAGCAGAACTTTAGCGAAAGACAAACACGTTAAGCAGTGGAAATTGCGTCAAAAACGTTGGAATTTTGTTGTTGCTTGGCGATCAAATTACCTTCGGTGACGAAAACCTAGAGCTTGTCACAGCAGCAGAAGCTACTGGCTTCGCGCGTGTTTTGAGAACCAGTTCAATCAGCACAGCCTAGAACACAGGTACCTTCCAGCCACGAAAAGGCTAAATCGAGGACCTGTAGCTCAATAACAAACACAACCGATATATGACCATGCACAAAATTTCCGTAAGCAGTTTGTTGGGAATTTATCACTTGACCATTCATATGACACGTAAAAAGTCAATGCGTCCTCTTTGATGATGACAGCCAGTGCCGGAGCTTTGAGCCAGGGGGCGAAAACTTAGCTGGAAGGGGTCCACTAGCAAACATTCAGAAAAAAGTTGAGAAATCANAGTGAATCCGAATGTGGGTGTCCATACTAAAACACGAAATCACCGGAAAACACTCCGAAAATCGCAAAAAACAACCTACCGAAAATCAAACGAATATTAAAACTCAAATAAAAGCTAAGTGGGGGCCCGGTTTTTAAATTTAGCTTGCCGGAGAAAGTGGTTCTCACCCCATCAGTTACGCCACTGATGACCGCCTGAATTTTTTGGGATAACGAAGTGGAACTGCCGTTGTGTGCGTTGCTTGTATCACGGCTGTCATGATGTTGGTGAGGTCAGGCCAGCATCCTCACGTGGCAGAAGCAATGGGATCTCATAAGTTTGCCAGCGCTTACATCGTCAATTAAACCAAAGAAAGTGGCGACCTCAAACGATCAATGACATGCTGTAGGAGATTGAGGCAGTATAAACGCATGACAAGGTGAGTGGTTTGGGTCTCAAACAGGACACTTTGCGTGAATAGTTTGATTGCCACGAAGAAATAAATTCGTCTTTGGGATCATCTCTGGCTTCATTCCAAAAACCTACATGACTGCAGTAACGAGTCCAATAAAATCTAAAAGTGGCATTACACAAAGTGAGCAACAACGAAAGAGTACAAATTGGACCAAAAGTCAGCCGATATTATAATGACATTGGAAAGAGCGTTATAAAATTCAGACACGTGTGTTGAGACAGCGCAAAATGGAGACGAAGTGGATTGCACGGGTAGCAAATGATCACGTAAATGACGCCTTTGCAGAAAAAAAAGTTTGGGTAGCTAAACATTCGACCCAAATACTGCGGAAGGAACACACGACTGTATAATGAAAACTCGGAATAACCCGCTGTTTAGAAAGAGGTTAAGGGAGAAGTTGGACGGCAGATCAAATTTTTGCGTAGTAAACAATCGCACTGAAATTCCAACACACAAAATTCGTTGACACGATTTGACTTCGGAGGGCATTGCTGGCTTATTTATAAAAACAAGCTATATTTGACCTTAGGTATGTAAAAAAATGGTTAGATAGAATTGATAAAATTTGTTGTGACGGTTTGTGATGTATCACGTATAGCAATAACGATGCCAAAGGGGAAGTTTCAGAAGGAAAAGTACAAACCAGGGGTGCTCAATATGTCGATCGCTATTTACCAGTCAATCTCAGAGGNACTGTGGGTAGGTCGCATGACATTAACACCCTGGCTGATTCCAATCAGCGTAAAAGTCATCAGAGTAANGTCAGGTTATGACAAAAAATATACATTGGTAATTGTGTTGCGCGATGTACATCAACATAGGTTGTAAAAAGAATTCTCAATATCTTTGATAATAAANATGTTTTACATTTTTGTAATAGGTAGATCATTTTCACTTGTTCATTATATAAGTAGCTCGCATGCTGNAAAAGCTTGAGCACCCCTGGNATAAACGAATATACACGAAAAACATGCTAGATTGCATGCTTCCTGATGCACAAAAACACTGTATCCTCTTGAGATGCGCTGTTGCTCCGTGTCCTGGTTGCTTCAAAAAATAAAAACACAAGCAGAAGGGCAGTGGGAAAAGCAATACTGCGAGGGCATGCCAGTGTAGCAAGCGTAGAGAGTTAAAAGGCGGCAAACGAACTCAAAATCATGTTTCCTACTTAGGACAAAGGCACAAGAATAAAAGTCCGTTTTTTTCAGCTTTCTTCAGACACTGTTCACGAGCACACGCGGAACAAACAAACACAACTTTCAGTCTGTCAATTTTTCCTCAATCTAACGTAGAATATTTTCCAAAAAGGCACTGTTCTTTGCATATTTTTATCAAACTGACTTTTTTCGGGCCAACAGCTGCGCATCAGGTCATCTTCTCGCCTCGCACGTAATCGTATACAGTTCAGAAACTGGCTAGTATATTCAGAAGTTATAGGTGGCATCCATTGGCGAGTCCACTCTTGATCCAGTGATATCAATACAGCGCGTAAGTATTTTCAGCAAAAGCCACGTGCTTCCTTAAATACTTTCAACATCTCCAGTTTCCCGGACTATTTCCTGCCGGTGAACCTGGAATGGCCTGCAAAGGTTTCTACAATTAATGGAGATTTGAATGTGCGTTCAACAGCATAGACTTAATGCTTTTGAAAGCGAATCTGAAATCTCGCAGCAGTACCGTAAGTACACTTAGTAAAATTATGTCCGACCAAGCATGTAATGCACCAGCATGTAATGTAGTGCTATTACATGCTCAATACAATAAATGAAAGCTGATCAAAGTCCGTGAGGCATCACACCGAAATGCGAATAGTGTAGTAGCAAAGACACTGAAGGATTAACTTCACGCCGCACAGAGCAAAAGCCAGTGAAGGTTGGGAATAGCAGTCAACGACAAGTACAAACCTGCCTGAGGTTACAATGCGTAATCAGCAATGCCTAACAACGTAAACCAGGGTTGCGCAAATATGCAGCACTGCCAGGCCAAATGTACATGATCAAATTGGTCCACGGGCCACAGCTGCATGTGTCCAGCTCTGCCGGTTAAACAACTCGCTGGCCACGCACGGAAGATTGGCAGTGCCCTTTGAAAACCGTAATGCATGCTCTTGGAGCAACGGGCCACAAAACGTGAGCTCCCGGGCCACTTTTGGTCCGCAGGCCACGGGTTGCACACCCCTGACGTAAACAATCGACCCGAACATTTGTCGCGCTAAACATACAGCAGGAAAATTTTTGCCAATCAACCAATTCCAAAGTCGAGCCAAGTACAGTGTAAACGTCCAGTCTCGCAGACAATATCGCAAATCAAGATCAAAACGGAGGATCTGCTTATCAGAGCGTTATTGTAAATCAAAACAGCATCTGACATTTGCAAACGTTTGAGCAATCACTGCAAGGTAGCATTATTTCTATGTTGGTCACAAATGAGAAAGATCCAAGAGTGCANGTAATACCTGAAATTTCTTTCGCAAGGCATGTGCGAGAGCTGGAGTTAATCCATCGCCGGTAGAATCCTCCGGATTGCGCCTCACCAATGGGGTTCCGCCAGGACTCCTGACAATGTTTGTTTTTCGTAGCTTCTGGAAAACGAAATAAAGCGTAAAATAACGTTTGAAGAATGCTTTAATCACTTTAAAAAAATTAGCGGTGTTAAATACCTGGATATAATTGGATATCTGAAGAAAATCAGCAACCAGCGAATAAGAATATACAAAATGATTTGTAAAACATTTAACTCACTGGATTTCAGTAACACTTGATGCTTTTCTTGATATTTCGCAAAATGGCATGAGAAAAAACTTTGTGATGGAAGCGTGCAAGTGTGAGATAGCTTCGTTGTCTGATAAGGGTGTGCAATGTGAAAGACAAAATTAAAGAAGTACCGGAGTTATACCCCGTTTATTTATCAGGGGCCGGGTCGAGAAGTCAAATGTTAAACTAATAAGTCAGTGGCTTTCCTAGACTCACACCAGGTAGCCACAACTGGAGCTACAGCGATACAGCACACTGCTTGATAAACCGCTTTGAATTAAGCGTTGCTATCACACGTGACTCATCTGTAACATCAGGAAAAAAACGGAGACATATCTTTCCCCCTCCAGAACTCATAGAATGAAATGAACACTGCAAATACAACCAAAATATCCCAAAATAAATCCACTTGCGAAAACTCAGACCTTGACTTGCACCACATCTTTTTTAGGCGAACAAAGATTCCTGTTTTCGTCCGTTACTTGTCTTGCTTTTAATCGCACATTTTGCAAATCTTGAAGAGTAACCAGACGCACCTTTGCTGTGTCAGACCGGACTGGAGGCTGCAAACATTCACAACTTACTAGAGGTTCGTCATGATTAAAACCCATTCCCAGCCTAAACAGCAAAAATGAAATTTGGGAAATAACCTAAAATTGTTGTACACACATTCCAGAAAATTCTAAGATGTTGCATCATTTCCTGAACCTCACATTATTCAGAGAAACCAGACTTTTTCAGTTTTTTGTTTTTCAGACACTTGACTTCAACCACTGCATGAAAAACACAAAGAACTGCCAGGTATGGAACCACTTGATTCACTTACCTTGTTTGCATTTTTGTGAAGATCTTGAGCCTTTCGCAACTTAACACCTCCGAGATCGGCAGCAGTAATTCCAACGCTGCCAATTGCCTAAGACATACAGCATTGGCTTTATATATCATATCACTTTATACAAATGTGTATCTAGATGCGCAGATATATCAAATTTTGAGCCAAACAAGATAGGACAAGTATGCATGTCTTTTTGATACAACATAATGAAAAATTAGGCCAATACCCTTGCAAATAAAAACTCCAGTCCTCTTGATATACCAAATAATTTCACAATACAGCGATCGGCAAACTTTTGTTATGATAGCCCAATCCATCTTGTCATTGTTTAAGGCCCAAGTAGCATTAAATGTGAAACATACCAGTAGTGACAATTGTTAATGACTAGGTAACTGACAAACAACTAAGGCAATTTTGTCTAAAACCTCTGTAATTACAGTACTTTTCAAAATTAGCAAAAATTTTAGATTTAGATATTGAAAATAGCGCAATAGCCAGAAGTACTAGCAGTGATGCTGAAGCAACAAAAGGGCTGGAGAGAGGCAAAATACAACATAAGGGCAACTTGAAACAAAGTAAGCACATGACAGCAAAACATCAGCATGAGTGCTCCCCCACTCTGGCAACCTAGGCACGGAAAAGATGTTCTTCTAGTACAGAGAACAAGGCTTCAGGGCTAAACACTTGCTGATTGGCAGTTATTGGAATTGCAAACGATGTTAGCGCTGTCCTCACATTACATTTATGAACGTAACTGATTTGTATGTTTACCACATTTAACTCATTGCAAATGTACATAAACAGTTACTTCTAAATATGTTATATGCAATTCATACTGTTTTTATTCACCCTATTAGAGACTTCAGTTAATTAAACTTCAATTTTCATATGTTTAACATACATCAAGAAATTGCCCAAGAGCTCAAGCACATTATTTTGCTATTCATGTGTTCTTGAAATGCTCAGGATTCCCACACAATTTCAAAAACCATTTTCTATGCTTCTTCAATACCTTTCAACACTAAATTAAAAGACTTCAATACTATCATTTAGCTTCATTTTTCGAAAATTTTACTCATGGAACACCATGCAATAAACATCTGCAGAACTGTCATGAGCAGTGAAATGAACAATTGATTGAATTTAGAATTTCTATACTTTTCAATACTTTGTGTACATTTTGGCCAAATTCAATACTTTTTCAAGGTCTTGAAAACCGATTTCACAAGTCAATACTTTCAATACCACGTGGGAACCCTGAATGCCTGTGGAGTTTGGATTACACCACTAAAAAATATGCAATTGGTGCATTAGCCTTCATTTTAGACACCTAACGTTTGCAGGACTGCATACGATTGCAATGTTCCGTGCCCCATTATAAAGTGCTAAGCAGACCAGTTTTCAAACCACTCTTCTGCAATGTCTGTCACCAGCTAAAGCACAGGTAATTTCCCAAAAACATTCCAACCCTCAATTACATTTCTTATAGTTGGAGCAGCAGACTGCGTAGCTGGCAATGGAAGTGGTGGTGGAGGAGGAGGAGGTGGAACAGGACAACCAAGTGGAGGCGGAGGTGGTATGTTAGAAACTGAAGTACATGAGACACAGCAGGTTTGCCTTTTTTCCAGTTTTGAAACTTGTTTCTTCAGTTCAGACACTGTTTTTTCAAGTTCTAGCATGCGTAGAGATAAGTCATCCAGATTCTTAGGAGTATTTGGGCAGCTGTGATGAAACAAAGTTGAGAGTAAGAATGAAAACAAATCATGTAACCATGCAAGAATTGTTCTTGGTTGTTGAGGTACAGCTGTGACAGTGTTTTTCTTTATTGTTGCCAATCCTCTGAAAAACAAATCATTTGAGGTTAACTGGTTTTGTGAAGAAAACGAGATTCTTCTATGTACTTATCCTATCTAATCAAATCTTAACCAAGTTTGAATAACTTGGCAAAAGTTAATGTTAACTTTTACACCATCTGGCTATGTTTCATAATTCTTCACAAATATTCTAATCTTCCTTTAACATCATAACTAATATCAAAATACAACCATGTATACATTCACTGCCTTGGCAGTTTAAACACGTTGCAGTGTGATGTAAAAAATTAGTGTCTCCATCAGTGGCAGACAGCTTAACTACTGTCCCGTAATGGCCACAACACAGGTATCAGCTCCATGCTCCAATGATAAGCCCGCAAAATATATTGCATCATCATATGGAAAATTGCAGCCCTTAGCTTCATGATGTTAGCATTACATCATTTCAGTATTGTAAATGGGACTGAGTGTGACTGTGTTCAAATTCTAACAATAAACTAAGAAATAAATTGACAAAGCTATTCACACCAGGTTGTTTTAGAAAAAGTCCCATATTTTAGGCTAAAACTTATCACATATTTTTGAAAGTGTTTGAAAAGTGGGTCCTAAATGTATATTAACATTTAAAATTCTCCAAATTGTCAAATTTTCCAAATCAGCATAGGGGTAACGTTGCACACATTAAATAACCTTACAGCTACAAACAGAGATAGACATCTAGATGCAATCAGCAATAACAGGTGTCTATACCTTTGCAAAGAAATAATTATATTTAAATGCTCGATTGTGAAAAACTCTGAAAACAGACAGTGTGCTTGAGAGATTTGACTTAAACTTAATGTTTAGCATGACCAAATCACTCAAACTTAATGTTTAGCATGAAAACCATGACCTTGTTTTACAACAAAAATCAAATAATTCTACTGTAGCTGTAGCATGTAGCAACAAAAAAACTACAAATGAAAAATTTAAGGATTCATGTTGTTATAGGTAACACACTTTTTAATCAATGTGATAGTTTATTTTTGTTTACCTAGATTTTCTTGGCTTTCTTTGATTTTTCTTCATTCTTGGTTGAAACTAGATATTGTCTTAGCAGTGAAATGATTTCTACATAGGTTTGATGAACTAAGAGAAAGAAAAATAATTTAATTGCATATTTTAAAAAGAAACTGCACCAGCAAAGCAAAAATAATTGAACAAATATTTGTTCTTTAGACACGTTAGGTAGTTGGGTCTAAATAAGTAATATGTGACTTGAAATTTAAAAAGTAGTAATGGCATAACTGGTATCATTCCTGGCAAAAATAAAAATCATGTGACTGATTTTTGCAAAAGACAAAAATTATGTATTGTTTATTTGATCCACATTTTCAAGTAATGTACCAAGCAACATTTCATAACCAAAAACTATCATAAAGTACAACATATTCACCGTAAAAGGTCTTGTACAATGATGTTGCCCCCAAAGCTTAAAGAAATAGTGCACACAAAAACTCATGTGGTGAGAAGCAATGAAAGACTTACACTAACCCAGCAGCCAAAAAATGACCAAAAGCATTACAGTATGCACAACAGAGATGTTCAAACTTTTTTATCCAAGGGCTGAATTCATGAGTGCCTGGCCATTAGAAGGCCAGACGCAGTGTGATTTATGTGATATATGCACAAAAAGGTTGTTAAAATGTATTGTAGTGCAATAATAACAATAAAATCACACCGTTTTTTCATAGTTTTACAGCATTGCTTGCAGCTAAGTGTTGCTGCAGCAGACAAGTCAACAAGGGTCAACAAGACAGGCAGCAACCAATGCTATTGCACTGCTATCCACAGTCAGAAACCAGGTGCTTGAAAAAAATGCGCAAGGTATTTGGCAAGCCGGATAATGGCCCGTGGGGCCATAGTTTGGCCACCCATAATGTAATTCAATGAAACTGCATTGCTTGTGATCTTTATAATTCCTGGATGCACTTAACACCTTCACTGCCAAGTGAATCTAACTGTGCTGTGTAAATCCTGATATTTTTGCACCTTTCCAATCCATAACTCGTTAGTCAATTGTGCTATAGAGCTGTTCAAACCCTTAAAATACTCAGTGAGTCTCCTTTTTTGCACTGAAAAAATCGTTTTTTTTGTGGGTGACATCATAAGTCTAAGTGGGGTAAGTTTAGGCTTTTTTGGTCAAGGTTATCAGGCCCTGGGCCTCAACCACAAGAGGGAAGTGTTTCATTCAAGTTTTTACTGGAAACTAGGCTAAAATCTGAGTCTTCTGAGCCTTTGATTGACTTTCTGCAGTAGCATTTCTGGTTCAAAGGTTATGGCCAAAAAACTTAAAATTTGAGTAAAAATCACTCAAAAAGATTTTTTTGACCCAAATTTCAGTTTATTTTACACTCGGGAGCAAACACTGAGTCATATGACAGGTGTGAATGAAACAAAATCCACTGATTGCAAGGGATAACTTGTACAAAATCTATTGATTACAAGAGCTAAATAATTACAACACACTTCAAAGGAATACAAGGTAACGGTCAGTGTGATCTTAGTCTAAAAGTGATGAGAAACTTCTAAGCGTAAAGTCTAACCAAGAATTGAGTGTAAAATGCTTCTACTCAAAGCACATTATCAGTCACACAACTGATTACAGATTCAGCAGTCTTCAGATACATTACATTACAAGTGTAGCAGCTACCAATGGTAACCATAAGACTATCACTGACTGACACACTTGTACAAAATCTACCGACTGCAATTGGGCTACATCATTACTACAGGAATGCTTCAAAGCAATACAAGGTTGAAGTACCATTGGTCACAAGGTATGGTGTTACTGTAACAGAGACATGAAGTCTGTGCACAAAATACAAAAAGACTTTTCAGATTGTCACTATAACACTGTAACATGAAATTTATTAATGAAAATTTAATTTTACAGTGACAAACTAAAAATATGACCATATTTCCTTAGGAAGTGGCTAGGCCTATAGGTCTGCCTCTCATGATACAATTTGAATAAACTGTTGAGTTTGTCACTTCAGCAGCACTGTCATGGTAGTGTAGCAGATGCATTTATGTCTACATGAGAATGGTTTTTGGTTCGGCCCTCATCTTGGCGACTTTTATTTTGGTAGTAGTGGTTAGGGATGTGGAAGCGGTCTTTTTTCTGTGGAAGTGGAAGCGTGAACATTCTACCGCTTCTGCTTCCACATAGGTTATTTGACTTGAAGAGATACTTGGTGAAAAATTTTGTCCACTTCCCAATGTGGATTAAACGGTGAGGTTGCACTATAAGACTGAATGAACGTGAGATATCAGTAGCGTGAGAGAATGAGATAAAGGATGACTAGCATCCATGGCGTTCTTCATAGAAGGCTAAGCCATTGTGCAGCTTACCGATTTTATCAGAGGCTGACTTTTCAAACTTGGCTGCTGTCTACTAAAATGGTAACAGTTTGAAAGTACAGCAATCTCCCGGTTATGTTCGCAACTTGAATTTGTGCTGTTTGTGCGAATTTCTGTGGTAGGTGCAAACTTAGCAGTTGCGCTTTTAACTGCCTTAGCAAACAGATGTTGATCATTAGGGCTAATGTTTGGAGACTGACTGATGCTTTGACTGAAGCTAACTATTCTTTTTAGCAAGGCATATAATATATTCACTTACATTATGCTATTTACTTCACAAACAATGTTAGGCAAGCCAAGCATTTAATTGAGTCATTTTGAGTCAAATCATCCAACTGATCCAAGTTAGCAAAACATCGCACAACATCACAGAGTGAGGCTGTTGTAGGAAAGTCTGTGCGAAGTGGGAATTTATGCGCAAACATTATTTGCCGTAATGTCTGAAGACACACACACAAAAAAGGTTAGTGCGTCTGTCTGCAGATAAACAGAGCTAGACAGTGAGGTATTTTTTCTTTAGATTGATAGCATGCATTGAGCAAACTGCCCCTTCCACCTTCAGCAACCATTTTGAAAGCAAACCATCTTGCTGAACAATTATATCAAATTGTGACCGTTAGCAACATAATGTTTCGTGTTTAACATTTTTATGACCAGTTGTCACGTTAGTTTTACTGTAAATGCCAATAAATTGCTGAAAAAATTGACTCCAGATTTTTTCATAGCTTTGTGCGAACTTAACTGAGATGTGAACTTATACTGGTGCGAACTTAACTTAGATCTTACTGCACATATGTGTTTGCCAACTCAGTCTAAAAAGCTTTTAACATTTTATTAAAGATAAGATGTAAAAAATTTGTCCAAAACGTTGCGTTCTAGAATTGTGCTCAAAGCATTATTATGATGTAATAATATATGACAATCAAAGCGCTTTGAAGAAACCGTAACCGGTACGCTATGCCATTTAGCTTGATATATGTTAGGCAAACTAAGGTCAGGTTGTATTGTAAGTGCTGTTTGTATTGATATGCATTGTGAAGACAGTTTTCCAGGTTGTGTTTTTGTAAGAGCAGAGTAGCAGTATCGTGCTGACAGATACTAACTTATGCGATCATTATAACTAGTAACATGCCCTTGTAAATCGTAAGCTGCTTGTTTTGATAGTCATGCTTGTCAGCAAGTTCATAGATGAGATAGAGTCAGGCTCTGTTAGAGTCCAGGCTCTGTTGGAAGCGGAAGCAATAGCTGTGAAAGCAGTTTTCACGACGCTGGTTACATCATTTTTTATCTCCAACCAAGATCCGCTACTATAATAGATATATATTATGTCTTTTAATTACAGGGCACCAATCTGGCAACCCTGCACAGAATCATGCTGGTTGGCGTTCTAGTAGATATCCCTGGGTTAGTTGAGCATAGCAATCCGCAATATTTACCACAACCTACTGAGCAACGGAATTAGGCTTAATAATACAATAGTACAGTAGCAGTACTAGTGTGCTACTAGTTCTAGTTGTTTTAGTACTTACTGCAGTAGGCTAAATGACTAATAATAAATAAGGCGTAATCAAGTTTACACCAAACGGGGTCGAACCAACAGTTTTGGGGACTCGCAGAAGCACGCCAAGGCACTGAGTACAAAAATACACGCTGTTATTTTCAGCAAGCCTAAAGAGGGTCTTCTAACCGGGTGAGAACAAGAACCTGCAGCAAAGCAGAAGAGAGCAACCCGAAGCATTCTCTCTGCATTCCTCATCTCCAGTCTCATATTCAAAC
>JGI24158J21664_10004745_pt1 | contig 17557 bp, 14 predicted proteins | sample Ectturendosymbi3_FD_21664 | JGI IMG/M metagenome (IMG submission 21664)
ATTTTATCGAGGATGATGAACCTTGTGCTTCTCTGTTCCGAATTGAAGTTTCTAGAACTTTGGCTTAACCAAAAAGGGCTTGCTCTTGTTGTGCGTGCACTCGCGGTAAAAGGCCAAAGCATTTTATTGAGGACATGAACTTTGAGATGATCAGACAACGCTGTGGAACCTGTCCACCATCAAAACAGAACAAAACGAGGTTCACGTGCCAACTGCCAAAGATGGGGAGCACTTGTCTGCATTGATCACTTTCAAGTTTCTGCAACGATTACTCACACCCCTGGAACACTAACCTCGGGTCATTTCTACCCCGGCAGGAGTGGTGGCCACGTAGTCCCTAGGTGAACATCACCCGACGTTATGGTTAGTGTGAGTTCGGGTGAAAATAACCCTACGTTATGGTTAGAGTGCGTTTTTTGTTTCCCTGTTGATGCCTTGACATTGTAAAAATTGACAAAACTCCAATCATTTATAGTTTTCATATTTCAATTTGGGGGGCTTAGCCCACCAAATCTACCCTGTGGCCACGGGACTGGCCGTATGTGAGATATGAAAGTCAATAGCAGTGCCGCGATCAATCTGATTGCCCAACAATTGTCGTAAAGTATTTGCCCATTTTGGGCAGGTTTACCTTATGTGCCTGGTTGTCGTAAAAAATGTGCCTATGTTGGGCAAGGTTGATTAATGTGGCTGAAAATTGCAATAAAAATAGAAAAATTTCATGTCTCAACCTAATTTACTTTTATTGAAGATAGAACCACAAGCTTGAAATTAAGTTCTGTTTAAACCTTAAACCGACCACCAATGACGTCTACTGGCAGAATTTTTGGATTTTTCTTTACTTTTTCGTTCATTTGTTTAGAGCACTCCCACATTTTGGTTTGGAAAATTGCTTTTGTTCGTCATCATATAAAAAGTTTTCCAAAATCAACACGTTGTTTTTTCTGATCGGATGAGCTTGAGAAGACGTGCTAACTTGTAAAAAAACCCGCGCGCGTGTCTAAACCTGTCAGTTAGTCCTGTATAAGAGAATAAAAAAAATCTGCCCATTGCGGGTAAGGACAACAAAAATGTTTGTGTGTAGAGGTTACCTGAGCAGGGTTAACTCATTTTCATCGCCCATGTTCAACTTTTTGACTATTTAGTTGCTTTTCAACGCAGGGATGGATCCAGGGGGGGGGGGGCGACTCCCCCTAAAACCTACGAAAGTAACCTTATTCACCATAGTTTTGTACAATTCGGAGAAAAACATTCGCGATATGAGGCCATTTCGTGTTCGTCTATTGTTTTGTCACAACAGTTTTGTGAAGCATACTTCATCTCTCTTAGAAGTAGCGAGGTTGTTATGAGATTTGACTAACAAATGTTACTGAAATCGCCCCCACTAAACTTACAGGCTGCATCCGCTCCTGTTTCAACGCCACCTATAATAAGATGTGCTCATTGGCCGTAATGATTTGTTACATCTTGATCATCTGCGCTTTGCTTTATCGAAGTCTCTCTTATAACAACGATTTCACTTACTCTAAATTGAACAATCCAACAAAATCATCTTCTGTAAGTTGTGTTATGCCGTTCCCTTGCAAAAATAACTCTTCAGTACTTTCCGGTATGTTGCGCACGACCGAGGTCAAGTCTGAAACGAATTAATCAGCAGTTATATCTCTGAAGAGCATTTCTTCATCTATTTAGCATGCTCATGGACAAACTACCAAGATACTACAGACACTCGCAATGTTACGAAGAAAATACACCTGGGAAATTAATTGAATAACGCATATTTGTGCATGATAATCACTCGCTGACTTAAATCGAACAGATTGTACTTTTACAGAATCTCAGCTGGAGCGGACTGGTAGAGCTCCCTTATTTAAAAACGGGGTTTTATCACCCGGGGGTGGTGAGATGTAATGTGCTTCAAAAACAAACGTTTACTTGCTGAAAATATCCAAGGCAAGCCTTTAATCCAGGAGTTCTTAGGCCGACTCGCGTGTGTCAGTCTAGTGATCTGGTGCTCTGGGAGGGCAGGGGAAGATTGGCAAACTGGGGTGATCATCTCCAGATTTGCATAGGTCGCATACGAGTAGCATTGCTAGGTATGGCGACCGTGCGCCCTCTTTTCGAAGTACATGTCCACTTTTTTCATAAGAAATGAAATATTCTCCGATGACATTCGAAAATGTCCTTCATTTTGCATTTTTATTTTACGTAGCTATAATTGGCGACTGGCGTAAGTAGAGCTTTGAGTCAGGGTGGAAAACGTAGGGGCCCACTGGCCACTGTACAGGGCCCACTAGCCAACACTCGGAAAAAAAGCTTGAGAAATGATGGTGAATCCGGATGAGCATATCTATGCTAAAACCCTAAATCACCGGAAAATAATCCGAAAAACGCAGAAAACAACAACCTACTGAAAACCATATGAATACTAAAACCGAAATATCACTTAAGGTGTCGGTCAGGTTTTCACATTTAGATTGTCAGGGGGGAATGCGCCACTCTGCCTCCCGTCAGTTACGTCAATGGTTACTATATATTGTTTTTGCATACAGTAAGCTGTCCCTACTCTACTGCAACAAGATAAGAGTTGGTGGCATAGCTTGGTTTATGGGAGGGCCTGCGAATTGTCTAATTAATCTATGTTTTGGTTGAGTTAATTCTCGCCTGGAAAGGCGAGAATGCTGTCACATTTTAAACGTTACACAACAGTGGTAAATCCTTTTTTAGTATCTCAATGGCCTTGGCATTGGGTGCGGACTGCTGACGCAATTATATTGTACTAGCTTTGCTGATGAACCGTGATACGGTAATCAGTGTATTGTACATAGCTAAGTGTAGAAGTTTCTAGTAATTATAGCTAATCCAGGGGTGCAAAAATGCGGTCGCGCACTCTCGCAGCGCGATCAAAAACTTGGAGCGCACAAACAGTTTCTTGCATTTTACACTTTATGCTCATGAATGCTGTATGGCAAAGCTTATGTAGGCGCTACTAAAAATTTCTGCGCGCTGCTAACATTCACAGACGTTTGTGCACCCCTGAGCTAATCAATAATGCTGAAAAATGAAGAAATACGACAGAAGTATCCCTTTTCAGAAAAGGATTAAATGATTTTGAAGCTGAGTGAATTACGTATGGTTGCATTTGCACAGTTCCCAAAGAAGAGTGAAAAGACTATTGTGACTTTGCGGATATTTCGTACCAAAAACATATTTCTCGTAGCGTAACCAGGTGGCTATCACTTTATCCTAGTTTGCCAAGGATGCTTCAAATGTACCCAGCTTCAAATTCATACTTCATGTCCATCGACAGGCCAACTGTTGTTCTGAAACGCTTTTTTGGAAATTCCTTGAGCGATATAGTGAAAATCACGGCCAATGAAAACGATGTCAACGACATATCGCAAATGCTTCGGTAACTCCTGTTATCATCATCAGTGCATTGCAAATTGATAACAGGAGTTATCGAAACGTTTGCAATATGTTGTTTGTATCGTTTTCATTGGCCGTGCTTTTCATTACAAGGCTATTTAGCACTTCCGCTTTTCGTGTACCAAAGTTCTTTGTGCGAATTCTGTTCACATTAAGACATTGGCAATCATTTGTGGTTGCTTTTATTGAGCAAGTTCAGAATATTGAGAAGTCAAGAGCATCAGTTGTTGAGGTTGCATCGTCTTTCGTCACTGTGAAGGCAAGGATTAAATACAAACAATCCGATCTACATCTACATATCAAGCAAAGTTAGTTAAATCAGCACTAACAAAATTCAACGAAGGCAAGGATCATGACTGTGATTCATTCATGTCAGATGCATTTGTATTGTACAAGTCTTGTGTTTCACATCTGGCTAAATGGACCGCTTTATTTGCTGAATTTTTTTTTTTTTTTGCTTTATTTGATTAAATATTTGCTGAATTGCTGAAATGCTTTGACTAGATTTCTCCGTTTGCAAACAACTAATTGGGAAAATGGTGAAACATTTAAGTAGTATCTGGTTGAGAGAAACGTTTCTATTGATGAAGCTGAAGTAAACTGTTTGACCAATACCAAAACTTGTTAGAGTTCGTGCAAAAAGAGCATCAACCAACTGCAATTTATTGTAAAATGATGGATCATGAAAGGTGGGCAAAATAGTTTGCAACTTGTAATACCATTAAACGCTTCCAGAACGGATAAAGATCGTACAGTTCAAGGTTATGGCTATTTGTGCTAATGTGGAACGATTTTTTCCTTGATGCAGCCACAAGCCAAGAGAAAAGAGAAACCTTTCAGGTTGAACCAGTTTCTGGCTTATTAAAGCTGATGTGCAATTTAAAACATCTGTCACGCAAGCCGTTTCATAAAATTGTAAAAGGCGATTCTACATTTTTAGGAAATTTAAGAAATCTGCAAAATATTCATGGGATAAATAGGTTAAGTAAATAAGGATTTTGTTTTGTGTGTTTTGAATGAAACATTGTCTACACTGGATGTTTTACTTCAATGCTTAAAACTAATCAATCGGCCTATTTGTTATTGGACTTGATAAGTGTAAGTAATACACTCAAGTAAGTGACAGTCGTAAATTGTCCTCCATTTTTGCACTGAAAATATGGCAGCCCTGTTGGGCTTATTAATAAATAAACATGGACAGAAATAGAGGGATCGTCCTCTTTACAAATGTAGAGCTTACCGAAGTGGTTCTAAAAGACGTAAAAAGGCAAAAGAGGCAAAAATGAGAGAGAAAGAAGTTGCAGCTAAGTCAAGATTTTACAGTGGCAGTGAAGGCCAGAGGAGACATTTCTGTAGAACCTGTAAAAGGGCAGAAAATCGAAGAACGTGTTTTTACAGACTTAGATGTACGTAATGATGACAATAGACCTAGTTTGAGCAGCAATGCAGCAGCAGAAGAACATCAAGATGTATCATCGAAAAACACGATAGATAAGTTGTTTGACGCTATCACTGGAGGAAAAGATATCGGTCTCTGGTCATCCAACATACCGGAAAAAATGCGGGAATATTAGTTGAAAAACGAAAAGTTATTTTTAAAACATGATGTTCCACAACATAGAAAAGACGAACTCCTCACGGAAATGCACCACAAATCTTATTCGTCGCCAGAACCACAACGTCGAAGTAGTTGACAGAAGCAGGCTTTGTTTTCCTCCTTCACAAACTTGTGTTAAATGTTTTACTTGCAGACTGATGAACGCGGAGACGACTAAATGTGCGCATTTCCTTATTAGAACAGAAATCTGCGACTGGAAACACGCTTATAGAGACGAGGAGCCACGAGCAATCAATGGAACATAAGACGCCACGATTACGTTTAGTCGCAGATGTAATTAATCACTATGAAGAATTGATACAGAACTAGCCAGTCAGGTCAATCAATGCCAAAACATTGGAAATCGCTTCTGCAACGTTTGGTTTCTTTCGTAAAATTTATTGCTGAGCAAGGACTGACGTTCAGAGATGATGAAAACGTTGTGTTGCCCAGAAACGTTTTTCAAGCAAAATGTCAAAAACAGAAAATACGATGTTTCAGGTGACCGATTTTGCAACAATTTCACAAATCGCTATAATCGTTGTCAGTTATCATGTTGCATCATGAAGTTTTGTTACACTTGAGTTAACAAATGTGACGTCACAAGATTATGTCATAAATATTAATGATCCGTGGAAATACTAGTGACTTCATCGGCCCTCCCCTACCTGAAGATTCTACATCCGCACATGGGGCCTCCCACCACGCCTGGGCCCCAGGCCTCCCCACCATCGAAATCCGGCGCTGCCGTCGCTAGACAGTTTTCAATAAGGGGACTTTGCGTTTGTGCGTGGGGGGGTTTGACATTCTAAAAATTGACAAAAGCTCTACTGATTTACAGTGTGTCATGTTTCAATTTGGGAACTTGGAACTTTGTTTGGGGGGTAAGCCCACCAAACCCCTCGTTGCAACGAGACTGAGCAAACTGTGGACAAAAGTTTAATAAGCTGCAGATCATACTATTTTTTCCTACAAGCTTTTATGAATGAGTGCAGCTCGTGTTATTACTGTGGTTAAGTGAAGGCATTAAAATTACGCTACAACGAACTAACAATGCAGTTAACTACAAGATATATAGGTTAGAGCACTCGGTGACCGCGTAAATTCCAAAACAGCAAACCTAACCGTAAAATGTGGCCTACATGTCAGGTAGGCTTAAAATGAAGCGCGCTAGATTAGCTGTAGGCTATGCTAAAGATAACTACTGGTTAGCATCAGACCTGTCAACAGGGGTGTAGTGGGGTGGGAACGGTGTTCCCACACCTTTTTGCACTAGTAACTTTACTTGAAGATTTAGATTTTTCATTTCACTTTCTACGTGTAGCGCCGGGATCAGCATAAATGAATAAATGACAAGTTATCTCGTGTATAGCACCGTAGCACAAAAGTGAAACAGGAAGATCCAGTGTGAAAATTCTTGTAGATGAATCAGTCTTCCTTTGTATTTGGTGTGGGAACGGCGTTCCCGCACCTCTTTTTTTGGCAAGACACCCCTGCCTGCCAGCAACAATATTTGGACAAAAGTTCAGCTCAGCACGAAACCAGATGCTGTTATATCGACCATTATTCTGCTGTCTCTAATCTTTTTTTTCAACCTACACTACAATATTTGTAATGGTCGCGTTTCGTGCAAAAAATTGAACGGATGAGAATTTGGTCATTGACTCACTGCAAACTTCACGTTTCCGGCTGTGACGTGGAAAAATATTGTCTGATCATTTTCAACGCCCTTGTGATGCAATAAACACATTCCAGGGCAAAGTTCCAGCATAATTATTGCTTTCGAGTTTTTTGGTATGTTTGTCTCTACGCGCACCCCAAGCGTTTTGTCATGGACAGTTGTGCTTGTTTTCGAAATAATGAACTGTTTTTCGATGTTCAAGTTATTTTCTATGGTCAAATGACTTTGACAATCAACAGCATTTTTTGTAAATAATTTGTGATTGATAGTTTGCAACTGATGGGCAGGTATTTTTGTAAACATATTTCGCCATTTTTGGTAGACAATGGTGATGTGCAGGGGTGTAACGAGGTTAGATGCCGCCCCAGGCAAGAAACAAGTTTGACGCCCCCATGTTCGAACCTGAGGTCTTTCGTAAGCAAATGAACAGTAGATTTGAAAAAATTGCTTATGGCATTGTTGTGACTTTTTCGCTCCCTCGCAGAGATTCGGCGCCCGGAGAATTGTGCCCCCTTACCCCCCCCCCTTGCCCCACTCGTTACGTCTCTGGTGTTATGCAATAAAAATCGGAAAATTTTCTGAAAATAAACAAATTCTCAAGTCTGAACGTCATGAACCTCTATTCCATGAACATCTGCTATTTTCGAACACAATACGGCATGGATCTTGCGCAGACGGCATGGACCTTCTGCCAACAAAGGTTACTGGCGGCATTTCATGTTTCTTCATGTAGTTTTTGTGTCACTTCAATGCCACACGCGTTTTTTCGGCGGGGACCTGTGTTTGTTTTGCTAAAAAGTAAAACTTTTCCGATATCCAACAAATTACTTTTGTAAGATTAGATAAGTTTGAGAATAATTTCTGAATTGTTTTGAAGGTCGCTCCTGCTCCGGAAATGTCACAGTATGCCTGGGTAGTGGTGAGAATGCGATTTAGCCAAAATCATTAAATGCACATGGTTATTAACCGTGTTTGTTAAAAAAAGTTACCTGAGCAGTTGGGTCTTAACTGCTTGTAAGCAGTCAGTACACATCCGGATGAACTCGTGCTTGAGCCCCCCCCCCTAAAAAATCCTGGATTCGCCTGTGAAAAGGGTGCTGGAATGGACCTTGCCTAGGACACACCGGCATTAAATGTGCAAAGAAAATGTTAATTTTGCGAAAACATCGTGCCACGTTTCATTGAACAGGTTGAAGAGAATGACGTCATCAAGCTACGAGAGGGCGCTGAAAATGGCTTACGCCAGCCCTGAAACCGCAAAGCTGTCAGCATCCAAATCGGTCTTTGTTTAGATCCTCATCTATGGGATTGAATCTTTGGCAGTGATTGAAATAATTCTATCTTACAAACGGCAGAGATGGAATTTGTTTGAAGAGTCCACGCTGTGACACTTCGCGACGAAGTGCGTAGGTGTGAGATTGGTAAGTCCTGAATGTCGAAACACTCTTCTTTCGATAGGAAAGATCTCAGCTGCAATGGTTTGGCCACGTGTCCATGATGTTCTAGGAAAGATAGGTGAGGCACGTTGTGCTGACTACGCCATCGGGAAAGCGTCCCAGAGGTCGCCCAATGACCAAGGGGTGATTACATCTTCGACCTTGCTTGGTCCCGTCTTCGTGTGCAGAACTATTATAGATTGCTAAAAACTGTGAGGTATTCCGAGCCCTCCTGGGGCTGCTGCCCCCGCGACCCTCTTGAGAGGAAAAGCGGGTGCGCAGTTTAGTTCTTTAGTATTTTACCTGTAAGCCTTGCTTGCTTGCAGATTTCAGGACTGAGGATGTGGAATGTCCCGTGAAATCGATTTCCTGTTATAAAAACTTGATGATAGATCCAACTGAGTCAACTCTGTGATGGCCAATCACTTCATCCATTTTATTTGTCACTTTTGCAGAATGGCTCTTTAGGAATTTGTGAGACCGCAAGTACTTCATCTGGATATCGTGGTGGTCATAAAACGAAGTTTCAGTGTATTTTGGCAGTGGTGTTTCTGCAGACGTTTTACTATATTTTGCGACGCCGTTGGAAAAATTTGAGTAACCATTTCGCTCCCTCAAAACACCTTGAAAAACGCTGGTTGTGACATCTCTTTTGGTTGTTACGTAGTTGTTACTCTCAATGGTAGTTTCTTTAATATCCGCCGTTTCCAAGTAACGACACCATCTTCAATCTACAGTACACAGACGATGCTGCTCTGTCCAGCCACACGCCAGACAGGCTGCAGCGACAGTTGGATGCAATCTCTTCTGCGTACTTTCGTGCAGGACTGGTCGTTAACTCCAAAACGACGAAAGCCCTTTACCTCCCATCGGATTCGTCGCTGCCCCCAACCTTTTTCATCATTGGAGATCAACTTCATTAAACAATCCATGTACCTGGGAAGCATCGTTACCTCAACATGTAAACTCACTGCGTAGATTCAACGTCGTATTAATCTCACGTCAGCTTCCTTCGGGAGGCTGTCCAAGCGCGTTTTTACGAACCGTGGCCTTTCCACACGCACCAAGATGGCAGTTTACAATGCCATCTGCCTCTCAGCACTGCTCTATGCCTGTGAGGGATGGACACAGTACCGGCGTCACATAAGAGCCCTCGAGGCCTTTCACGTTCAGTGTCTTCAAACTATCCTGCCCGTGCACCAGTGGGACAAAATACCTCATGTCCAGATCTGCCGCAGGGCAGCCATAACATGTCTACAGCCGATGCTGCTCAGAAAATAGCTAAGGTGGCTAGGTCAGGTAATAATGATACCTAGCAACAGACTTCCCCGCCGTCCCCTTTACAGTGAGCTCCCCTACTGCTCACGCTCGGTGGGGGTCAGAAGAAGCGTTTCAAAGACCACATTAAGTCGTCCTTAAGTAAATGCAGGATTCCTTACTTGAAGAATTGGCCAGGGACCGAGACGAATGGCGTGTAGTTTGCGACAAGGGGCTGACAACATTTGAGCAGCAACATACTGATGTGGCAGAAGCAAAGCGTGTGCGCAGAAACCAACAACGCAACCCACCGCCAAGGCGGCAGGGATCCGCCTGTACAGTCTGTGGCCGTGTTTGCGTCTCAGCCTTCGGGCTGAGGAGCCACATGCGCCGACACAAAGGAACGCGCTGAGCAGCGTCATCGTCGATCGACGGGCAACAGAGCCTGTAGTTGTTACCAGGAGAGATGATTAGCGCGTCCGCTCGCACAAATTTTGGGCAGCAATTATCGAACTTTTTAGAAAAAAATTGTCATGAAAGCGTAAAGCCGCTTATAAGGCAAATTTCGCCTCGCCCCCTCCCCCCCCGAAAAAACACGTCTGATTGCTATATAACCTGTAGCTGCTAGATAGCCTGCAGTTTTTGCATAGTCTCTGTCGTCGCTTTTGTTACTTACCTCTATTGGCGCAGTCAACAATGGTGAGAAAACAGTTGCATTCTGATGGACAACCCGAGGTTAAACGCACAGCAAGAGCAAGAATGACGACACTTAGATCTAAACTGCGTTGTCTCATTTGTAAAATTTCTTCAGTTTCAAATATAAACTGCAATGTGCTTTCTTTCAACATGAAAAATCACCTCTAAAACCTGAGTTGCACTTGTGCTGCTCTCGATCTGTGCAGAAGCAACTCAAAAGGTGTTCTTTGTCACAAAGTGCCAAGCAAGCATAAGACTGTTTAGAGTCAACTTGCAATCAATCATTAAACACGGCTTACGTCGTATGTCAAGCATATGCCTTCCGAACAAATATAAAGTAAATATCGTTCCGGACGTTAAAACCCAAGAATAGGTCGTTAACATCAAATGCGTTCCGTGTTAGCTCTAATAATTTGTTTTGGGATGCTCTGTTTATTCAAGGCTGCTGTCAAGTCCCTTGTACTTGTGTTGGGGTCTGGACCTTCCAAATCTTGCTCCGTGTTTTTAGCCAAAGTTGTCAAAATTATTGAACTAATCTGAATATTAGTCCGCCGAACTATGTTTGGCTTCAATGCACATTTCTTATTTGTGGTGCCTGCGCAATATTCACCATGAGCACCGCCACACGCTTGAGCATTGAGTTGATGAGAGTAGCAATTAGTGACATCCGGTAAAACAATGTAGTTGTGGAAGTTCGTGCTTACTTGGAGCAATGTGGAAAAAATTGTAATATTGGTAATGATTAGGGCAATCAATTTTTGACCCAAAAACGTAAAATTTTTTTTTTTATGATTTACACATTTTGACTTTATTTTGACCTATCAATTTCCTGCGTTTGCAATCGGAACGCGGAATACAAAGCACATGTTAGAAATCAAACCAACAGGTTAAAAATCTTTATTCTGTTAAAATTAAACAAAATCAAAAGTGTGCAAGACTCAAAGAAATTAGAGACAACAAACCGTAGACAAAAATCAATCCAAAAGCACAAGAGGAACAGCCAGTTTCAATAAATCCCTGAAGTCACTGAGACGTTCTACACTGTTATACTTCAACATCAAGTACTACCACGCCCAGCGTACTTTCAATCGTCCAGTAGGGGGCAACACAATCTTATTACGTCAGAAGTCGCAAAAAATCCACTTTCATGTCAGAAGTTCTACTAAACGTGCAAAAGCATGTCAATATCTGTTGTTGTAGCTTTAACAAAATATCGATAATGATAAAAAACTGTGCTGCAACAAATTTTGAGCTGATAATAAATTTTAACTTTTTTTACTTAATAACGTTGGAGTCGCTAATGGTATCAGCGTGAAATATTGGTTTGTGAACGTTTTATAAACTTCAAAAAAGGCAGAAAAATTTTTGTTTATTGACTTTTGGTTGCCGTAATTAATAGACCTTGCCGAAGACATTGCAAACGTTTACTTTTCGCGTAAAGTTTCCACACAAATATGTTAACTACAATTTTTGATTGTGACCTAATAAACCTTTTGTTGCATGGGAAGGCGCCACCAACACCGTTTTATTCCAATTTTGGGGAATTTTTGAGTTCTTCACGCAATAGTTTCAAAATGATCAAAAAGTTGAATTTTAAACGCGCCACTTTTAGTTTTCGATCAGTATTTAGTCGCCTGGGTTTGGTTGATATTTTACCTGGAGGATAAAATTCTGTGGGGCTCCGCAGCAAAAGCTGTACAAGCCAAAGACATCTACACATACTTTGTCGACGTCGAGAAACAACCGGGATCCTCATGAACAGTTTTTGGAGAGTATTGCGGGAGTATTGTCTATACGACTGCCTGTTACTGGTCATCAAGTCATTGTTTTTCTTCTGAAAAGTTTGTGTCCGTGTCGGCGGAGTTAAAATCACCTTGTGTGTTGGACTACGACAAGTGTGTGTGCTGCCACTAATCCTCTTCACAGCCTGTATGAATTAGATAGACAGTCATAGCCGAGTCGACGAGGGTGTCACTGTTGGAAGCTGCAGCATCAACCATTTGCTTTTTTGCACTTGGTTTGATACTTCCTGCATCTTCTAAACAGGGCCTTCAACATGCACTAGATCGGTTTTCTGCTGCGTCCAACTGACGTCCAACCAAGCTGAAGTGAAAATTAGCACTAAAAAGAAAAAGACATTATGCCTTTCCAGTAACCCAAGGTACCGTATGCTGCGAGTTATCGGCAATACACTTCAGCAGGTGGATTGATTGGTAAAGGAAACGCAGTTCTGTGCAGTAAGATTTATCGCTCTGTGGCCACAAAACGGGAGCTTTCAAACGCTGTAAAACTGTCAGTTCTTCAATTGGTCTTTGTTCCGATCCTCACCTACGGTCAGGAATCTCGATTGATGACTGAAACTATGCTATCTCAAGTGCAAGCGGCAGAGATGGGATTTTTTGCAAAGAGTTCACGATGTGACATTTCACGACAAAAAATGCCCAACAAAGTGGGCATTTGTGAAATTCGTAAAACCCTGAACATCGAACTACTCCTTTGAATATAGAGATCCCAGCTACGTTGGTTCCGCTATGTTTCCAGATGTCCCAGGAAAGGTTAGCGACGCAAGTCCTGCTGGCTAAACCCACGGGAAAGCAGCCCAGGGGCCCACCAAGGACCAGGTGGCATGACTATCTTCGACCATACTTGGCCCCGTCGTGGTGATGGGACCAGCAGAAGTATCAGAGATTGCTGAAAACCGCGAGGTATTTACGTCCCCTTAGAACTGCTGCCTTCGCGACACTCTTGAGAGGAAAGCGGGTGTGAGAATGAATTATTGAATATAATGTAAGTTTGTAAGGTTGAATGAATCCCAACGCGTACACTGAAACTGTTTGAAAATGCTCTATCCCCACTCTTATCCCAAATGTTTAATCTTTGTATACAACAGGGGTAACTACCCCAATAGCTTTAATTGTGCACATGTTGTTGCTATTCATAAAAGGGTCAAACAAACCTTTCACTAACTACAGTAACAAAATATTTGAAAAACTAACTTACAACCGATTGCACACTTATGTTGAACAACACAATATCCTCTCTGAACAGCAGCACCGTTTTCGAAGTGTGTTATCAACATCTTTGGCTATATACGACACGCAGCACATGAAAACTTTCTGCAAAATCCAGAGAAAGGTCTTACTACCACTTGCGCTGTATTGTGTGGTTTGTCTGAGGCAGGGGTTAAAAAATACGGCCGCGCACTCGCGCCCCGCGACAAAAAACTTGTGCGCGAACGTTTAAAAAACATTTTTTTACATTTTATACTTTATGCATATGAATGCTGTATGGCAAAGCTTGTATGTGTGCGCTACTAAAAATTTCTGCGTGTTACTAATATGAACAGAAAGTCTTGCACCCCTGGTCTAAGACCTTTAATGATGATCTGCTTCTGTTTTAGCCAGACAGTTTTCACGGGAATAAAGGTACAGTAGCAATAAAGGTAATATATTAGCTAGTAAGAAGGTGTATGCTTCTTGGATGCTCCCATCCACGCTTCTTACCAGCTGCTGTATTTGCAAAAACTGCCAGCAGTATATTGTAGTTACGTGGTGTTGGTCAATTTCTCGGGAATACTTCCGGGGATTCCCCCGGGTTCATCGTGAGGACCCACTCTTTGCTTTGTACGTGAATGACGCGCCTAAAATATCAAACTTAACTCCAACTCAATTTGCTGATGATGCATTTTAACTATGTTGGATCTGCCGACTCACAAAGCAGAGACAGAGTGCATAGTGAATTGAAAAAAGGTGATGAGTGGATGCGACACAGTAGTAAGTTGTACTGACATGGCTTAAAAACCACATATATGTTCATCAATAACAATTAAACCAATCTTGTGATTTTAAAATAAAAATTAATGACTGCGATATAAACTGTATAACTTGAACCAAATATCTTGCAGTGTACATTGAACGCAATATCTCTTGGGTAGACCACTTACATAACTTTGAAGTAAAATTTCTCGTGCTCTGGGGATCTGGGAAAAACTATGATAGCGACCGGGAACTCCCTCCAGAACTGTGTTGGTCATCCAGCAGACTATAATCAATCACACTGAAATGTTCACATTGATCAATCACACTGAAATGTCTACAATCACACTGAAATGTCTAGCTCCATCAAGATTCCACACTCAACTACAATTCGGTCATCAACTCCAAAGGATGAGAAGAAAATTACCTAAATGTCGAGAGTTCCTCGACGAGACAACCTGGCCAACAGGTTTTTCCAGCGTCCAAACGCTTTGATCTTGACCCACATGAATCTGTTTAGTGTTTACGCTGATAAACTCGACTCGCATGCCTTTCTTGTTGCTTTCTAAAATCCACATGGTGACTACCCTTTCGAGCTTTCACACCTATACTGTCCGTTTCACCAGCATTTTGATACTTTTTTAATCGTTTGTAGGCATCACATGTAGGCTACTGACCAGAGGCGGATCCAGCCAATTAGGTTAAAGGGGGCGATTTCAGTAATATTTGGTAGTAAAGTCTCATTACGGGTTCACTACTGTAAGAGAGATGAGGTATACTTCACAACACTGCTGTGGCAAAACAATGGACGACAAAATGGCCTTATATCTCGAATGCTATTTTACGAATTGTACAAAATCATGTTGAATAAAGTTACTTTCGTAGGTTTTATGGGGGGCGATCGCCCCAATCCCCCCCTGGATCCGCCCCTGCTACTGACAGGGGCATAAAGAGGTCAGATGGCGCCCGGGGCAAGAAGCAAGTTTGACGCTCCCATGTTGGAAATTGAGGTCTTTCGGAAGCAAATTCACTGTATTGAAGAAAGTAATAGTGACATTGTTGGGACGTTTCGGCGACCCCGCAGTGATTCGGCGCCCGGGGGATTGTGCTCCCCTCGTTACGCCCCTGGCTACTGACCTGACTGTTGTTCGCGAAAACTTTAATCGAGCAAATGAAATACTGCGCTGAAAAGAATTGGTAAATGCTGCGTAAAGCAGATTGCTAACTTTTATCTGTTGATATGTTGACCTTGTCAAACAGGAATGCCTTTATATTAAAAAAAAGTGACAAGTTTATGATCAACTTTATGATTGCGTGTTTTACAAATTTCTCCCAAAAGCTGCTTGGCAACCAAAAGACATTTGTTAATAATCCTCTATAAAAAATTACCTCACAATCAATAATCATATCAGGCATCATTCTATTATGTGGCGAAAAATGCCCTTCACTGAGGTCAGTTTGAACAGGACTTAATTCCTCATCAAAATCGCATAAAGAGGAAAAATAATCTGTAAGCTGCAGATTTTATCTACGGCAGGTGTCAACTACCTTTTTGAAGCTTACTTCATAGGTACCAAAGGGTTACCACTTTGATACACACTTCTGAAATAAGAAATTTGCTCAATTTACCTATCTTAATATTTTACTTAATAATGAATGACATTCATCTATGTTAAAGCAATGATTATGTCAATGCTATTTTTAGAACAGGCCCGCGAGCGCCCCACGTGGTCTTTGTGGGCGACCTGGTGCCCGCGGGCACAATGTTGGTAACACTTGGTCTGTGGTGTCAAAGGCGGAATTTTGTTTCGTAGATAGAAAACAATGTACAGGAAATTGTGGCACATTTCACAATTCTTGTACTAACTGCGCAGCAGGTATTTCACAAAATTAATTCGAATGGTTTTTGAACAACAAGATTTACAGCAATTTAAGTGAACTTATCGAAATACAAAAAAACAGTGAATCATATTCTCAAAAACACGGTGAATCCCAGATTCATATAATGTAAGTTTGTGAATCATAAATCTACTCCGATACTTCCAGCGACATAGCCTTTACTGGTGAGCTGAGTCGAGAAGCTACATATATTACAAAATATCAAAGCTTGGCTGGACATTGAACTATAACGTAGGTGTGGAGGCGCAGATAAATTAGCAACGAAACACACTGTAAAAAAGTATTGATAATGTGCGGTCTGAATGCATTTAAACTGGCATTAGAACAAAGATGGCAGCAATGAACAAAGTATCGAATGCAAACCAGCATTCTTTCAATCGAAATGGGTAATCGGCGTTGATTCGTTGCTCACAGTGCTGACGCGATTCCTCCTGATTTGAACAGGACCAGCAACGTCACTGTTGCCTTCGATGTCGCCTGCGTTCGCGCTAGTTGTGTGAGCGACATCGTGCGGCTCCGGACATTCGGTCGTTTTTTCGAAACTTCGCTGATGCTTTATTTTCTTGTGCTTCGTTTTCAAGGGATCGGAAGAAGAGGAATGACTGCGCCGCTTCTTATTCCCCACGAGAAGCGAAGAGCGCTCCGACTTTTCCTTGCTCGCTTGCACTGACAGAACGTCCAAGCTATCAGAGGCTTTAAGTCCTCGCGCGTTCTTCTTCATTTTCCCACTTTTTTCGTGATCTGCACAGTTGGACGACGGCGTGCCAGGAATTTGTATCAAACCCAGGGTGGTCATGTCCGTGTCTTCTTTCGGTAGAAATTTCGCACTGGATTTAGTGCGTCCGGTTTCATCCACGCCGTCCACAAATAGTGACGGCTGCCTCGTCTGCAACACAAAGCACAGGAGTATTTGTGTGTGTAGTTTACCCGCTGTAGTATAGATACAATTACAACACCAGCATCCACCAACATATTACTGTAAAATACAGATCCTGCTGCAGAACCGTCGCCAGATAGTTTTCAATAGGGGGGACCATATTGAGAACCACTGATCTAAAGTATGACTCGCCTGTACTGCTACCAGTAATCCAGCTTAATCCGCCCTGGCTACCACATGCATTTCATCCAGTGGAAGGTATCAAAAGTGGCCATAACAAATGGCTTGTTAACAAAATGTCTCACAAAAGCTGGCATTCAGCACAATGCTTCCAAAAACACACAAGAGATATTACAAACTTGTTTCTTATCAATTTTCAGGGTTAAAGTGTTCTCCCGCTTGTGCATCCCGCGCACTGCACATTGCACGACCAGCAGCGGTGAATGACTGACAACAAAAGAAAGAATTCTGTACACGCCACGGTCGACACAATGTCTTACACACTTTCGCGAAGCGGCAAAGTGTATCATAACATATAAACTGCCAAAAAACAAAAGAAATTTATGAAAACAACTGCTCATTCGGTCTTTTGTCTCCAGACGTCCGCCTTATAGCATACCCGAACTCTACCAAGCTGGGCGCAGTCCTCAGTTTATTTCAAATATATGCCGTGACCTGTAACCCTGCGCATCGCCTGGCTCAGTGGTTCCCCGCTGGGTAGCCGCGAAATAAAATCACTTTCAAAATATTGTTAAAAATAGAGCATGCCCTACTGAAGCTGGTAGGCTGGGTTCGAATCCCGGCCTGGTCATACCGATTTCACTTTATATTTGAATTAGCTAATTAGTCAAATATTTTTACTAACTAACATCACAACTTTTGAACCAGAAACCCCAGCAGGTCATCCAAAGTATCAAAAGACTCGGATTG
>JGI24158J21664_10004747_pt1 | contig 17553 bp, 9 predicted proteins | sample Ectturendosymbi3_FD_21664 | JGI IMG/M metagenome (IMG submission 21664)
AGACATGTACGAAATGCTCGTACTTTATAGAGGAAAACATACCACCCGGCGCTCAACGGTTGGCGTTTGAAGTGAAGTACGAGTATATCGTACACCAAACACGAATATATCGTGGGCCGGCGTTCTGCGCCTTTGCAGCTTTCCAGACAAGCGGCGATTGAAGTGGATGAACAGTTTCAAATCATGCGATCGAAAAGTGCAAAGTAGCCTAAGGCTGAAATAGCCTTTTGCCTCTAATATAACACCAGCGTAATGCCGTTTCCCATTATACCATGCGACAGCATGGTTACTTGTTAAACTTGATTTTGAAAACTAATTAGTTGTTTTGTTTGGCATTTGTAAATAGTTCTGGAGATATCAGACGCTGTGAATACATGTTATAATCTTTACGTTAGGTGCGATAATATGTACACCATCTATAACCACTACCCTTACAAATTGATTTTGTAAAGATTAGATGGTTCTTAAAATGCCCCAGAGAGTAATTTTTTACAGTCCACGGAATTGACAAACTGAATTTTTTAATGACTTTTAATGTTTTTCGGAAGTATTCACACTTGGTTATTTTTGGCTACACGTTTCTGCCAATTTGGGATACTTTCGGCCAATATTTTTGGGAATTTTGGCTATAAAGTTTTTTGAAATCTGGCAACACTGCTGGAGCCGGAGCTGGTGGTTAATTTAGCAGCTCCGGTTCCGGACCTTTTCTGAGATGCATCATCCACCACTATTTGCTAAGCGCGCTGAAAAACAAGGCTCTCTGATCTGGCTCACAGCACCTTACTATCGTCAATTGTGAATTGTGATTAAACAGTAGCGCTCAGTGATGCTACAACTGGCTAGTCGACACGCTTGCCCGCATGCTGATCGCATTTGGGAATTGCACCGAGATTGTTTACACGGGTCAGTGGTAGCTGTACACAAACTCCTTTTTTGTGGTAATAGTAACCCCTAATTTTTGAACCAAACAAGCACAATCCATTTAGTGGACAACAGGGCTTATTCATACCGTTTTGAAATTGTCATTCTCCAAGCAATATAGAATATAGTGTTTTCATCCTCTATACCATAGGCGTACGAGGCAGGGGGGCGGGGGATGCTGCCGTCCCTCGGCTTAAAAAATTTCAGGGCAAATTCTGTTTTCAGGGCATGCGCAAATTGCTCAAAATTCTTGAATGATAAAAAATATTTCAATCCAGTGAAAAAATTCAGGGCAAACTTTGTTTTCAGGGCAAGCGCAAGTTGCTCAAAATTCCTGAATAATAAAAAATATTTCAAAATTTCAAAACAGTGAAAAATTTCAGGGCAACTTTGTTTTCCAGCGCAAGAGCAAGTTGTTCAAAAATCCTGAATGATAAAAATATGCTTTCAGTAAGTGAATTCAAGGCACACTCTGTTTTTCAGGGCAAGCGCAAGTTGCTCAAAAATCCTGAATGTGAAAAGTATATTCAATACAGTGAAAATTTTCAGGGCAAACATAAGTTACTCAAAAATCCTGAATAATAGAAAAGATTTCAATACAGTGAAGAATTTCAGATCAAATATGTTTCTCAGGGCAAGTGCAAGTTGTTCAAAAAAGCTGAATGGTGAAAAAATTTCCGATGCAGTGTATTCAGTGTATATTCACTTGGGGGTGGTTCGAACATTTCGGTCGCGACATTTCTGTATATACGGAACTGATGAAATTTGTGAAATTTGTTAATGTAAATGAATATCTAGGCAGGATAATCACTTATCCGTATAATACAAGACAAATCAAAACTAGACAATTTGCTTTGCCAAAAGCACATTCAAACTCGGGTGCTAAAATGATAAAATACAGTGCAATAAAAATCTCGTCAAAAATTCCTTCTGAAATTAAAAATATAACGTGTTTGGCACTTTTTGCCTCAAAGTGCAAGAAATATGCATTACTCGGCTACTAGAAACATACTTTGTGTTCTTATTGGTGCACATAAACACGGTGCATTGATTTAATTATTTTAACCCTGGTACAGTGGAAACTATCAAACCATGAAGTATCTCCGTCATATTTAATAGCGTTTGGTTTTCGTTGCGTTTACTAAAACTGGTCGCATCAAACCTTTGTATGATGTAATGGATGCCGCTAGAGTGCAGGTGCAAAGCAAAAACAAAGTCGTATGCGTACTGCACTTCAAACGAATTTCCGTTCTCACGCATGCATTGACAGCGAATTCTTTTCCACAATGCAAAATTGGACGCCTAGTTCTCAACCTACTTCAAACTCTTGACACCATTACAGTGCTGTACCAGTTTATAACTTCGACGCAATTCTTCTTCAGCATTCACGAATATTTCTGAATATGTGAAAACAGTAAATATTTAATCTGACAACTTTAAATCATTTTCTTCTGGTGGTCTGACCTTTGCCTGCAACGCATTTTGCTTCAATAAAACATATAAACGCATTGCACATATTAAATTTTATACCCAGAGCAAAAGACTTTTACTTACTGTATTACACTGTCCTTTTACACTAAAGTAGCTTCGTCCTTGGGAGTTCTTCTGCTTAAATGACCCCTGGTCCTTCGCATCCTCCCACTCCCTCATGCATTATTAAATCGATGTACTTGGAAGTCATCGCAGTACTACATTATAACAATCATGATGAAGTCATTGATGCATGTGTCTTATACGCCTGTGTTTCATCAAAGGAAATGTATTAGCATCATGAGGCGTATAGTCTCTACTGTCGCCATGCACATACGCTTGAATTTTTTCATGTATTTCTGTGTTCCTTGTTACTGCGATGCATGTTTAAAGCCTAGCGCATTGCGTGTGGGAGTGAAAACGCCACACAATACACTATACCAGGGGTGGCCAACACGTGGATGGCGATCAACCGTTCGAGCGCCGATTCTAAGTTGGACAGATACCTAAAAAGAACATTTTTCAATCAANATTTCGGAAAGTANATCAAAATGAAAAATGTTGCATTTTATGAAATTTTGTACTTGTGACTTTATTATCGACTGATTGGTCGCAAGTTATCAAGAAATTTGTAGTCGAGCCCAGTCGAAGACAAGTTGACCACCCCTTCACAATACAATTGCAGGCGAAATGTCACGCTAGCTGATGTTACACCAAATCCCTTTGATATTGCAGCGAGGTGACAAAACAGTCTGACAGGTGAAATGTCACGCTACAAGTGTTAAACCAACTCCCTGTCAACTTCTTTTGATGTTGCGACACTCTGTATATAAGCATGAACAGCACATCCCCAAGCCAGTTCGCCAGATTTGAGCCATGAAGAGCACAGAAACTTCCCGAGGCAAGACGAAACTCACAGTTGCTGGATTCATGTTTACTTTTCACGCTTTTTCTGCTCATAGTACGACGTTTTGGAGATGTGTGACACGCAGTTGTCGGTGCCGACTCCATATGGATGTAAACGACGTCATCATAAACCGACTCGGGCACCACACCCACGGAAGTGACGCAGCCAGTGCGGAAGTTGGCAAAATTAAAGCAAACACAAAACGTCGAGCCCTGGATACAATGGAATTGCCGTCGCAATTCCATTCGCGCCGTGGATGCAATGGAAAACGCCTGAAAACAGAACTTGACATTGTCCACTCCTCAATCTGTAAGTTGATGGATGGCCTTCGCCGCATCCGAAAGGGGAGAGATGTCGCATAGGAGCAATACGTTCGTGTTTTACCTGGACCAGTGAAAAGACGGGAATATATACTAGCTGACCAGCGCCTCCTCACAACCGTAAACGATTGCAACAACATGGACATCATAGAATATCTTCGTGGAATCGCACATAACTTCGTCATGGAATAAACAGCGAACTTCCTGGTACAAAACTTTTTCAACAATATAAAAGAAATTATTTCAGGAGGTTGAGGATGAGGAGCCATGGTTGCGTTTAACACTGAATTGTAATTTTGAGTTTGAAGTATTTGTGTTTAATTGTAAAATGTCGATAATGATTTAATTTGCTTGCTGATGATAATGAAAATCATATGTTGATGCTGATTAACTGTTGGATTTTAGATCATGCTTGTGACACCTACATAGTTTTTTCAAATAAATCTTTGCGTTGATTTTATGATTTCAGTCTGTTTAAATAAAACCTTTCGTTGACCAGTGCCAGAAAAAATGCAAATTTCCCGGGAATCTAAATTTGATTTCTCGCGAGCTGTGCTGGAGTTTTCTTAACTTACTTCTCACTATTGTTAAGTTTTGAATGAGCTGCACCTTTGAAGTTGCTGTTTTTTAAAGAAGAATTATTAACATTTGAGACTTGACATATCAGCTGTCATGAAGCTCTTATCCATCCCCTTGCTTTTTATTTCAAGCGCCGACATCTGAAACGCCCCGTAATCTTTTGCGGTTAAATGCAGGCAAAGGGCAAGGAGTGATAAAGAAAACCAACTACTCTGACACAAAACGCAATAGCAGGCAACAGAAATTGAATGAAATAGAGTGCATGTCGCGCTCGCATTAACGAATAAAGGCATGTCACTCAATAATGAGTTTTCGAACTAGCCGTCAAGGTGCCGCAATCGTCGCAAAAAAGAGATAGCTTATGGGCCGAACGTTACTTTACCGAACGTTACTTTGATGTTAGGACAACAAACGTTTACGTCAACTAGTTTCGCATTTGCACGCTAGCAACCGCTTGTCACTGCACTGTTTTACTATGATCTTAACATTCTATCCACGTAAAGGCAACTTTACGTCAGTGACGTGACACGTTGTTCACGAACGCAAAATAAAATGTTCCGGAACATTCAGTTCAGAGGCGACTGCAAGTCAAACGCGTCGCTCGGGCTCAACACGCCATTTATACCAAGGCCACTGACAGAATGCAACCGTTCTAGGCTTGCATCATTGAAAGTTCCATTTGTTTTTATTCTGGCTAGCACTATCGTTGCTATGTAACGGTAGTTACGTAACAATGAATTAGAAGTTCTCATGAGGACTCATCGATTGTTGCGTAACGTATGTTACAGAGCAATTATAATGCCAGTTAGTTCTCTGCATGCAAGGCTCATTCATATTAGCCCGAGTTACTGAACAACATTTTTGCTCGTTTGAAATTATTTTCGAACGGGAACTTGTCTATGCAAATCGGTTGCTTTAAAAAACATTCAATCTGATATGACTTATACTTAAAAAATGCTATTTGTAGAGGGCAACTCGGGCTTAAGGGATGAAATAAGCCCAAGTAAACGTCTGCGTACTTGGCTCATTCATATACCCGAATTGACAATCATTCGTTTGAAATTAATTTGGAATGCGAACTGTTCATTGGACTGGAATTCACATTCAATGCCCTGTGGCAGCGGTTTTCAGTGCAAGGGTCGCGACTTCCAGAGGCAGTGTTCCCTCTGCGGGGCGCAAACGCACAACAGACCATTTGTGTGGTGAAATCCCATTCTCGCACACTAGCAACAGTCCAGATTTAATATCGTTTATACACTGCATAGCCTCTGTTACTTTACTGCCTATATGTTTGCATGGTTGAGCAACTGCATGCCCACTGAAACAAACATTTGCTTAGTGTACATTTTTCTGGTGGAATACTGCCCAGATCGGTCGTGAAGCATTTTTGCAGGGGTCGCGAGTAGATTTTTTATGCACACAGCTGTATTACCTTTGGTTTGATCGAGTTTTAGATGGGGGTCCTTGGTATAGTGGGGTGCCACAATGGATCGCGGACTCGCGGTACAAAAAAGGTTGAAAACCACTGCTCTATACAGATCTGTTGCTTCAAAAAATACATTTAACCTGATGTGAACTGTTTTAAAAAATACTTAAATTCCTAATTGCAGAGAGCAGGTCGGGCTCTAACGGATGAGCCCGAGTAAAGTGCGAGCGAACGAAGTCTAGAGAACGCTTGCTACAAACGATAGTTTTTGATTCAGGTCACCTGCAACGTAAATGCGAAAGGCCAGACATGGAACGAAAATACTTGAATAATAACAAAGCCCAGCGCATAGACCCCAAGTTAACAACCATAATCAGTGAAATGTGAAGTGCCACAAACATACAAAGCAATCAAGCTTGCATTTTACAATATTATAAATCGTTATCAAATAATCTGGCTAAGCCCGATACACCACTGATTCAGTTACTTTGCACGACAACTTGAACTTTATGCCGAGTGAAATACCTTGCCGACAGCGCTTGCCGCTATTGCGAATCGTGAAGGGAGCACGCTTTGAGTGGAATGTCTCGACCTTTGGTAACCTACAGTATGATGATAGAGGGAGTGCGCTTGGAATCAAACGGCTCGTCTTTGCATTAATGTAAGATTTCTGCAAGATTTCGTGGTCTGACCGAAATGTCCCGTGACCGAATCGGCCAGGCCGAAACGGCTCAGACCGAAACGGCTCAGACCGAAACGGCCAGACCGAATCGGCCAGATTGACACGGCCAGACCGAAAAGTCCTGTTCCGATGATGAAAATGTGTTTTCAGGAGAATATAAATGTCTTTAAACATTTATAGGACTTAGCTTTGTTAACCCCTCTGCAGTGCAATGTGCATTACAACCTTATTACTACATTCAATGAACAGTAAAATCTCTTAAAATTGAAGCTACAAACTCACCGATGCTTCATTGAACATGTACGAAAATTGAATGGACAACAAATTAAAACGTTTTGAATGTGGACAAAGTTATTTTGCAGCTGCTTGAATTTCAACAACGTTGCAACAGATATTTGTAGTTGATTGTTTGCAATTTGGCATAAATTAGGTTTGAGCTCATCTGACATTCGGCGCTGACCTTCCGATAGCAATCTGTCCTCATATTGCAGAAAGACACCAACCGATAAATGAAAGCACAAATCTGCTTCACTGGAACATCAGTTGCCGAAGCAATACATTTCGACTAAAGGCAAACAAATTTTATTTTTGCAGTAGCAGCGTACTGCATTCTCTTTTTACCTTTTGGTTGAAAGTAAGTCATCACAAACTCGACTTCCAATCGGCTGTATGATATTGACGAAAATTCTGGAGCGGGCCCTACCTCCAACGTTTGGCCCGCAGTGCAAGCCAGTGGCAGTGGGCGCCTCAGACCACTCGCGACCTCTGAGAGGGTTGTAGAAACCGAGCATAAACGAAACTGAAGACTGAAATGCAACTTGTTTGTTGACATGTATGTTCATGTCAAAGTAGTTTAGGTAATCAAAATCTTTTATACCTTGGTAAGTGCAAGAAGAGCTTGGCAGATAAAAAGTCTTGTACGGCATAGATGAAAGCGTATTTCTATTTCTTACACTATTTTGATGACAAAAATGAAAGTCCCAAAGCCGATCCTAATCAATGACAGACAAGCTCTATAAACCGCCACCAAGTGTTAATAAGTCAAGGGTCAACAAGCATTTACTGATTCTTTTGTTTGTTTCATTGCGTCCATGAAGGAGTTTATGCTGAGCCGTGCACGGCGCAGATTTACCCGACGCAAAAAACAACAAAGGATTACGCTTGGCAACTCCTGAATCGTCCTTACTGTTAATGGACCCTGGGGCAAAGAGCGACCAACGTGGTGAACACTTTTCAACTTTCGCACCCACGCATCAGTGCAACGAATAGTTTTCCATCAAACTATCCAGCAACATTCTTTGCCTGGTCGCCAGTTCCAGACTTTTATTTAGGAGCCTAGGCTATTTCAATTTTGAGGCCCTGTCCTAACGCTTGCGTTATATCAGCTTATGACTTTATTTCGTCGGTTCTACCATTATTTGACGTTTATCAAAATTGAAAAATGACATGCTTCATTTCTGAAGCTTCGCTTGTTCTTCATAGAGCCGAATCAGAAGACCGCATAACAAAAATGAACTTGATTCAAACACAAGGAAAGAATTGAACCAGACCTATTAGCCTTTCCCTCACTAAGGATCACTTGCAGGGGAAAGTAACAAAAACATTGCCGAAAATACGTAAATGCACTGCAATCACATTCTTGATGACGCCCACAAAAAGTTTCTTGTCATGAAATAGGTTTAGCTGTGCATTTTCATAATACAGTACACATCTTCTGCTATGATCCATCTAATGTTTCGAAATGTGTACCCGAACGTAGTAACCACGATAAATAGCTGCATAGAACTAACTCAAGAGACTACTCAAAGAAACAAAGAGAAATCTAACGTTTTCCTAACGTCGATAACATTAAGTTTTTGTTATTTTCTTTTGGCTTGTGGTTGTCTAAAACAAATTTTATTTAATGTGCGAAAAATCAGCAGTAACAGATCAGAGCAAGTTTTTATTTGAAGTTTTTTTCAATAACACACCTGCATGTAGTAATTGAGAAAAAAGGAACTGCACACAGAGCCACATCACAGTAGAAGCAATTATATACCGTTGCCGTGTACTTCCTGAGTCCGGTTTTCTTACAGACCCTACATCGTTTTGTGCATGGCTTCTCGAACCGATCTCCAGGAAAATTTCCATGCGATGACATTGTGTTGCAGGGTCTTTGCCGTGGTCAATAGGCTCAGCTTCAACCCGTCGACAACACAGCTGTCCAACGAGGTCCAAAAGGAATTTGTAGAAGCTGTCGAACCTCCCCTGACCTCTCTTCGCTTTGTGCAAGACAAATTCATTGTCGGCATTGATTTACATGAACCAGAAAAAAATCTTTTTGGTCCAATTCAACGTTTTACGCGTGAAACGGCAGTACGATATCATCTGATCAAACAGATCAACACCGGATATTGTAGTCAAAATTGCACATGTCTTTGCTAATCTGCTCCAGCCCGTAGCCTGTCTGGTTTATAAATTATACGTAGCTCGCTTCGGCGGCTGCAAAGAGAGCAGATGATCTCAACTTTTTCCACCAGCAACGCACTCAAGATAACACTTTTGTAAAAGTTGTCCATGCAAAGTGAATGCAACATTGACATACTGTACACTTTGAACTGAATAGATCAGTCACAGTTTTCTTCAGAGTTTTAGAAATACCGTGTTAAATACCAACAGCACTTACTTTTTGTATCCGCCAAGATGTAGAACTTGATGTTTTACTTGTGGGATTTGTCTTTTTGATAAAATCTGAAGGCTAAACGTCCTCACCACTTCAGCATCCCGACATCATTGGAAATTGTTTCACCAAGGTTGTACGTTGCACGCCAGCCTTTATAATCATATTGTAAACCGGACGGTCGGATTTTGTACAATTTGTCATCTGTATTTTTCTGAAGTTTGGCGGTGTTGATGAAGTTGGAGGCCGATCGAAATCTACTGGAAACCATGCCTAGATAAAACAGATGGAAGGAACGGTGTGGCTAGTCGCCCATGCAGGGACGGATTTACGCATAGGCCATATAGGTCATGGCCTAGGGCCCCGCGCAACGATCTTTTCTATGACGACTCAATGTTAACTAAAAATTTGCAAAACTGCCCATAGGCATAACCTGACAACTTACCTTGAAACGGGCGGAAATGCAAATGTCTAGTCTACTCTAGACTCTTGTCAGTACAGTAACAACATGAAAATATTGTGCATCTGAGCGTGAGAGATATTCAGGCCATCTGTATGAAAACGGTTACGAAAAAGAATGAAAAAGAAAAAAAAACGGTACTTGATGTTCAATTTTCCACTAAAAAAACGAACTCGCAACAACGCAAGACCGCCAGATACCGCAAAACTCCTATGAAAAGCAAGATTGTCAGTTTTGGATCCTACGTTTGGTTGTTTTTATTAGATTTCCCGCAAACAGAGATTGCTTGTTGAAACTCTATATGTCAGTTAAATCAGCTAGAACAGTTTCTCGCGAGCTTCACTGGGGAAAACGTGTTTACATTGGGCTTACTTTGCGGTTAACTAAGGGTGTTGTGACAATACTTTGCTTCTGCGCAAAACTTGTCTTCATGCTGTTTATCATCGGCCAATCATAGGCGTACGGGAAGGCACTTTACTGGGGGGCGGAAAAGCAGCCCTGAAAATAACAATTTGCTCCAAAAACAACACTTTGCCCTGATGCCCTGCAACTTACTTTTTTAGTACAATCCGAATGGGGTCTGAAACCTCTTTTAAATCTGTTCTGACATTTGAAGTCGTTTATAACGGCTTCGTCTGTAATGTCACTTCGCCTATAATGTTACATTTTGTGCGGTCCCGATGGGATCTTTTACATGCATTTCAATTCGCTTGAAAAGTCAATTCGGCAATAACGTTCATTATGCAATCCCCTCGAGGTGCCGTTAAAGGCAAATTCTGTAGTTACCTTGCTTGTACTCAATGGGGTGAAGTTCCTTGCGTGTTGTGTTCTCCCAGACGAGAAACTTTACGGTAATTGCCTTTACTGATTCAAATATGTACGCGATTTCGATAACGCAACGCAGTGGTTAAAAGCGACTGTTCCGGACCGAAGGGTCTGACCCTACACCTGCCTGTGTTATCGTAATTGCTGTACGGTTGAGCAAGGCACTTAAACACGCGCACTCAAAAGAGCTTACCGAATTCTTAGATCAAGCTGTTGACCTACCGACATCCGATTGTTCAATTTTTACAGAAAACGAGGGCTTGGTCTAGATCAGCTATGCCAAACCCGCGGGCCGCATGCAGCCCAGTTTAAGTTTTCGCTGAAGTAAATGTATCCTACAATATATACTGACAACCGGTCCTTATTTTGATAATCCTGAATTTGACATTTTTGATGCAGTTGGTTTTCAGTGCCACTTTATCACGTCTGTTACCATTGCAATTAGAATTCGAACGCTTTCAGTACATTAGCTTAAGCTAAAATAATTTGATAATATCAAAGTAAGCCATTCAATGTGCAGCCTTCATTAATATGTCATTCAATGTGCTGCCCTGGTCCAGATAGTGACATGCTTTTTGGCTCAGTAAGACGTTTGGGTTGGACAAAGCTGGTCTAGATCAAAGCCATTATGACCAGTCACGTCTTTAGTCCAGACAACAAGCTAAACTAGCCCAATTTACACGCCGTGACCGAAATGGCCAGACCGAATCGGCCAGACCAAAAAGTCGTGTACCCTTCATCATAATGAATACAGTGATGAGAAGTTGATTAAAAGCAGTTAAACACCTCAACAAAAGTATGAAAAGGGCCTGCTCCGCAATACACAATGCTTTGAAATGTTCCTTTGTAGAATTTGCTATGGAAAAGTAGCGCTTGTACGTTCACCTTCATATGCACTTACTTTTTTCCTACGTGCTGAAAAACACCAATTTTTTCCGACAAACGTTGGAAAAACTTCGTTACGGCATTATTTCATTAAGCAAAAACAGACCAAATAATTTTTTGCATAAGATCGCCGTCTTATAATGTCAATCACTGAGGAGGAGTAAAAACATTTCTGGGTTCACATTTACGAGTTAAAGCATTTTAACCCAATCACAGATTTAAAACAATACATTGCACCTGCAAATGTTTTGGGATCGATTTTACAAAAACAAATGTGTGATATCCACTATAAATGAAATAGCTTCAATATTTGCAAGTCCGTTGCAAACTTTGCCGGATTTAGTACACCTATTAAGTACAAGGTATGCCTTTTAATAGTTTTATGTCAATTCAGTTTTTCTATTATAACTTTGTTAAAAACTTTGCAATATGTGCTAGACCTAAAAAATCGTGATTGGTCCTTGGAAGTGTCTGCTTTTCTTTTATGCAGATGTTTGTGCAACTTTAATCGAATCAAAAGATGGTACTTTTGTTAGACAGGCAAACCTCTGCCTGGAAATCAATCAAAGATCACTCTGGTTTCCAAAGAATGTTTTTATGCGGCAAAACGTTTTTTTAAATTCATCTGGCTTAATCAAACTGTCACTTCTTTGTCCGTCATTGAAAACGATGACCATCCCGCATGGGTGCGCTTTCATCACCGGATGAATGTTTATAGCTGTCGTTAAATCCACATGTTACAACCTCGGGCACCGCAACCCTTTTGTTTTTTCCGTACCAAACGTAAATAAACAATGGTGACGTACGCCAGAGGTTCTGACAAAGCAGAGCTGAAGTACGCAGCGAAGTACAAAGTTTATAAATCTTGGGAAGCAAGCTTTTGACATTTCAGAAGCATTTTGATTGACGCAATTTGTACAAAATTGCTAAACCATATTGTTGACAAAGCCATGTGGATGAGGTCAGTTATGAAATCTTTATGCTCACCATTTGTGAAACTTACTGTAAAATGATCCCGACATATCAACAGCAGCTAACAGCAAGACTTGCTGAGATTTCCGTTTATTATGCTGCATGTTAGGGATAGAATAGATGCAAAATTTTCAATGCAACTTCGTTTACTGAAATCATTCTCAGAAGCAGCAAATTAAGATTCAGACCAGACCAGTAGATGGGATTCCCTAACTCCAATGCACGATTTGCAAAAAAAAACAGAAAGATATTTCTGATGCAGCTTACAGTAGATGCTGTTATCAGAAATGCGAAAAATCCTTTCCACCCGTACGACCAGCAATGCTCTGTTTACTGCGTTCCGGGTTTTCACTGGAATCTGAAGTATACTGGTAAATTAAAAGGTCTTTCAAACAAACGATAAAAGAGTTTGATAACTACATTAAAAACCTAAAGTGCACTGAATGGTTTGGCCTAAAACGGAGGATGTTGCTTCTGAATATGATTTTAGAAAGTGACGTTTTACCGAATCCTCTATTAAGCAATTCGACTTTTAAGTTTGTTGAAACATCAGATCTCTTTTCAAAGTGCACAAAGCAGCTTTCGTCTATGAATGGCACTGCTGACGGATTGATAGTGTTTTAGTTCGTTTTCTAGCTTGCCATTGTTAAGAGACAAAAGATGCTCTGAGTCAACAGTTTCGCTTTTTCACAAACCACGTTTTTCAGTGATATTCCTGATGAAAAACTAAAACTTTCCTTTCAAATCCCAGCTAATGTTGTGCTTGCTGCGCTTTCAAGACGAAAACACTTGCATGCTACGTTCAAAAACGCTTTCCGGTTGATCAAGATTCAGCAGTTTTTGAATAAATGTCAAATTTTGTGCAAATCAAAAGCGTAAGCAAATCTGAAACCAACTCCAGAGAAATAAATCTGCACATAAATTAACCTTATGAACGAAAAGACTGTATTTTGATTTAGTTCAAAAACTGAGGTTTTCAGCATTTAATAATATTTTTACAATACGGGAAACTTGCAGAAAAACTTCCTTGCTGACGTTTGCCACTTCACGCAGCAGTCATTTTCCAACACGGTGTACCAGCATTTTTGTCACTGAGCAATGTTCGCTGGTCAAATTGTAATACCAGAATCAAATGGGGTGAACTGGACTCAGTGTAGCCGAGTGCTGTCTGACGTTCAAAAGATATTTGGACTTGGAACCCTTGGCTCCAATGTCACCTAAAACGAAGCTCTGCCTGAATTTAACCAAAAATTCACACTTCAAAATTTCGGTGACCAGGCGGACAAATTTCTGGTCGATTGTTCTTAATTCTCACGAGAACAGATTTTTGAGATCGTTAATAAATCGAACTATCCGGAATGCAAACAGGAAACTGGTGTCAATTTCGCAATCCTGAGTGAAACTTTAGCTTCCTTCGACTGACTTGTCAAGTCTCAGATGTTTGCTTCAAATAGTTCAAGAAATACCGTGCCCGACTCCTACTTCCGAGAAAGCAGGCGTCAAGAGTCGTAGGTTCAACACACAATGTGGCTCTTTCCACTTCTGCTTTACCTTCGATTTTTCAACGTCTCGCTGAAAAACTCGTTCAAGCCTAAGGTAGGTCGACCGTAATCGTAAAAGCCAAGGCCCGTCGAAGAGCAACAGATCTGACAGTTCTCCGCGAAATAGCCTACGCATCAACCACAATGAGTGGGGTGACGACAGCTCAGTGGTAAAGGTCCGCCTTTCAACTGGAAAGTTGGGTGTTCGGGCCACGGCCGTTGAGTACATCGCCGTAACGTTCCTTGTGCAAGAGCGTTCACCTCAACCGCCCCAGCAAGAAGCAAAATTCAGGCTTCGGCCTGCCGCCAATTGCCGTCACCAAAGTCAAGATACTGTAAGTCTGTATTTTGAATATACCAAAGTGCTTAGTGCAATTTTGATAAGATAAACTTCGAGAACACGTCATTTGATGCACTCACAGCCTAGTCACGCCATGTTCGCCTTATGCTTCTCAGTACAGTAACAATACGCTAACATTGTTTGCTACGCAATCTTAGAATGACAAGATTGCTTTTCATCGGAGTTTTGCAGTGTCTGGCGGTCTTGTGTTGTTGCGAGCTTTTTGTCAGTGGAAGATTGAACATCAAGGACGAAAGTTCTGCAGGGAACATGGCTGGATGCGAGAGAGATGCAGGCCGTCTCTATGAAAGTGGTTTCAAGCAGTAGCGTAGCCAGACCAAAATCTTTGGGAGCAAATACTTCAACGTTAAGCGAGCAACAGTATTTTGTTCGGGACACTGCCTGTCAAAGCAGAAAATGGCAAGATATTCTAGATATTTTTTGGGGTTCATGGGCCCCTTGGCTCCCCTGTCTACGTCTATGGTTACTAAAAAAGAATGAAAAATAAAGAACAGTATTTACATGATGTTCAATCTTGCACTAACAAAAAGTTCGTAACAACGCAAGACCCCAGACACTGCAACTGCAGAACTCCGATGAAAAGCAATATTGGATGGTACACTTGGTTCTTTAGATTGCTCTCAAACAGAGACTGCTTGTTGGAGCTATAAAAGTTATTTAAATCAGCTAGAACAGTTTCTCATGAGTTTTACTTGGAAAAACATGTCTACACTGGGCTTACTTCATACGGTTAGCTGATGGTGTTGGGACAATACTTTGCTGTGCAAAACGTCCTTCATGCTGTTCTCCATCAGCCTATAGCATAGAGGATTGAAACCCTACACTTTGTATTGCGCGGAAAATGACAAGTTGAAATGGCATAAATAAACCCTGTGTTTACTCAATGGATTGTGCTTGTTTGGTCCATAAAATATGTGGTTACTGTAACAAGGTGTTTGCGTACAGGTAATCAGATCGGCGACTGGACGATATTTTCGAGTGTGGCAACACGGTCCCGCATGAAATATACATATCCTAAAAATAAACCTACAAAAAACACTAGAAATCACGGAAATTTAATGAACTTGTGAACCACACAAAAGAGCTATAAATTCCAAGAAAGATCTCATTGCTATTTGTTCTTGAGAAGAACTTACATATGGCTTTAATCTCTGTTGAAGATCAAAGGCAGTGGTTCTTAACTTTGTATACACGCCGAAACCTTACGTAGTTTTCCAAGCTTTTGTCGAACCCCATTTTGCCCAATATAACAGAAAGTGTAAATGGGTTACTGAAATACAATCAATATTTAATTATACAGTATTCCCCAGTTAATAAACCAGGTTAATACGCCCACCCGTTTAATAAGCCCAAAATTGTCGGGTCCGGAACTGTTCCATTTATTCCTGTAACAAAAAAACGCTTTCCCGTGGGTTTAGTTAGCAGGACTTGCCTCGCCGTCGAAGCCCTGAAACGGTTCCATATAGGTTAACATAGGCGGATCCAGGGGTTGGGCTAAGGAGGCTAAAGCCCGCCGTAAATTTTTTTAGATACGTTTTTTGATCGATGGTTCCCGACACAGAAAAGTCCATTGGGGTGATTTACTTGTATAGCTTTAAACAAACCATTTCTTTCACAGGGATAGGGACGAAAATATTAAACGCAAAGCTTAGTTTGCTGAATTTGGACAGTCTGAATGTGTTTTTTCAATATAAATGAAGGATCTAATAAACAAGTTTTCATATAAAAAATATGGTCCCAATGTTATATAAATACATAAGTGTTTACATATAGTATTTACATTATATATACGTCATATAAACCGCACGTACATAGGCGTAGCCATGGGGACCAGTGAGGCATGGCCCCTACAAATTTTTAGAGTATCTTGTCATTTTGTGCTTTAAGCGGCAGTATCTCAAACAATACACTGTTGCTCGCCTACAGTCAAACATTTTGACCCACCCAAGATTTTGGGCTGGCCATTCCACTTCCCACGTAAGTATTTAAACTCTAGTCTCACTTAGGTAAGTTTGGGCTTCTTCTAGACAAAAGATGAACAAGTAGCAGCCTCAGAACCGTCGCTAGAAAGTTTCCAAATAGAGGGCTTTGTGTTTATGCGGGGGACTTGACATTCTAAAAGTTGATAAAAACTCCACTGATGTTTCAATTTGGGGGCTTGGAGCTTTGTTTGTGGGGGCTAAGCCCACCAAAGCCCCCCGTGGCGACGGAGTTGAGTTGATTTTATTTGGCGATAATTAATATTCAGCAAGAAAAAACACGAATTAGTGCAAGGACGCTAGGATGCCGATAAGTCGATGACGTAACTGAGCAGACTGAGGACAAAAGTCGATTAAGCTGCAGATCATAATATTTTTTCCTACAAGCTTATATGAATGAGTGCAGCTCATGTTATTACTATAGTTAAGCGAAGGCATTAAAATTACGCTACAACGCACTTACATTGCAGTTAACTACAGGCTAGATTAGAGCTCTCAGTGAGAGGGTAAACTCCAAAACAGCAAACTTAACCGTAAAACGTAATCTACATGTCAGGTAGGCTAAAAATGAAGCGTGTTACATAAGCTGTACGGTATGCTAAACGGTGACTGCTGATTACCATCAGACCTGCCAGCAGAGGTTTAGTAAAGTGGGAAGGGCGTTCCCACACCTTTTTACACTACTAACGTTACTTGAAGATTTAGATTTTTCATTTCAATTTCTACGTGCGGCGCCTGGAACAGCATAAATGAATAAACGACAAGTCATCTCGTGTATAGCACCGTAGCACTAAAGTGAAGCAGAAAGATCTAGTGTGGAAATTCTTGTAGTGTAGGCGAATCAGTCTTCCTTTATGTTTGGTGTGGGAACGCCGGGAACGCTGTTCCCACACCTCTTTTTTTAGCAATACACCCCGGCCAGCCAGCAGCAGCTTTTAGTCAAAAGTTCAGCTCAGCACGAAATCAGATGCTTTTTCATCGACCAGCAGTCTGGGGTCTCTAATAATCTTGTTTCGATCTACTGTACAGTATTTCTAAAATTGGGTTACAGCGATATAGTCACGTTTCGTCCAAAAAATTGAATGGATGAGAATCTGGTCATTGGCTCACTCCAAACTTCACGTTTCCAAATCTTGTCTGATCATTTTCAATGCTCTTATGATGCAATAAGCACCTTCCAAGGTGAAGTGCCGGAATAATTACTGCTTATGAGTTTTTTGGTATGTTTGTCTCTACGCGTACTCCAAGCGTTCTTTTGGTGGGAGGGAAAGATGTGCTTGTTTTCGAAATAATATACCGTATTTTCGACTTTAAAGTTATTTTCTATGGTCAAATTGCTTCATCAACAGGATTTTGTTTCAAATAGTTTGTGATTGATAGTTTGCCACTGATGGGCAGGTATTTGTGTAAACAAATTTCGCCATTTTGGCTAGACCAGGGGTCTCCAAACTTTTTTGTTCGAGGGCCAAATAAGCTGTTACTCAACAGTCCGAGGGCCACATAAGCTGTTACTCAACAGTCCGAGGGCCGGACATCTTACAAAATGTGATTGTTTCAGGAAATCTT
>JGI24158J21664_10004748_pt1 | contig 17552 bp, 15 predicted proteins | sample Ectturendosymbi3_FD_21664 | JGI IMG/M metagenome (IMG submission 21664)
TGACTCTAACCGCAACTTTATCGGACAGTTATAAGCACTGCAGCAGAGAAGTTGGGTCCGGTAACATGCTTGTCGTCATTGTCATCTGCATTTTCATATAAAATCAAAATCACTTCGTCTGCTCCAGCAATTCGACCCAAAATCTGAAAAACTTTCCATATTTTGCGATCAGTCATACGTCATGCCGCATCAGTCATACGTCATGCCGGACATGCAACAGACGTTTTCTGATAAACAAAGAAGATTATCATTTGCGTCAATGTCGAAGACATTATTGTTTATTGACGTCATAAAGCCCTGATATCACTTCATATCGACTTAACAATATGCTGAATTGCGCTCGGCTGTACAATCGCATTGACAATAAGAAAAAAACTGAAAAACAACATAGCAGCAGAGCGGACCAATCAAAACGCAAAAAAAACGCATTACAGTCGCAAACAGTGAAATCTGAAATAAAAAGCTTTTTGTAAGTTCATTGCAAGTTAAGGGCCCAGGTTACCAAAGTATAAAGCAGAGAAAAATACAACACTAAGCAAAGAGAGTTTTGGAACTGCTAAAAACATTCAAACCGAGGAATGCACTTGTCAGTTTTGACAAATGAAGTTGCAGGTCTTATGTCATGGATGCCTATAGAATGTGGGTAATAACAAGAAAAGAGTTCTTTCAAAGATGGATCCGATTATTGAAGATATTATTGCTTACAGTCATTTCCACATTAGCACCATCACAAAGCTGCCACATCAACATTTCAAAAATTTTAACAGTACCTTAATTTGACATAAATATTCTTTCTGTAAAGCTTCAAGGCTGAAGATTGATCCATTAAAAGATGTTTTGTTATCTGCTGAAGCAAATCAACCAGCATTCAGTTACAACAAACTGAAGATTTTTTGCCACTTCAGTGAAGTGGCCTCGAACAGAGTTGGCGCTGATCACTTCCACTGAACAACCCAGAAGTTGTTTGCGATTCATTCACATTTGATGCTGGTGAAAAGTTATCCAGAGGTTGCGGGTGTGGCAAAGTGTGACAAGGTGTCGTGGAGGGGTGACAAAGGGAATGCTCGCGAAATGCAAACACGTCCCGCGAACGCTCACCAATGATCGAACGATCACCAGTGATCGACAAACAAAAAACGTTTTCAAAAAACGTACAGTGACTTTACGCCTATTGTGTCATTGCAGCAAAACAGATGAACTTGGAGGTATCGAAGAGCAGGTCTTGCAGCAAAACCTGCCGTACTGCCTGTGTGCACACAACCTCGCTCTCAAAACAAGATCACAAGTAGCATATTGGGGAAAGTCCCTGCATCGAGATGAATCTGAAGCAGTGATTGGCTGCGACGTTGGCGTGGCTGAAAACAGTAACACATGACGTTGAGAAAAGGAAAGTTACTCTTACTGGGTTTTAAGCAATATTCGGTTTGAGCAACCGACTGACCTCATAGTCACGTGGTGTGACGATAACATACGTCAAAGCAGATTTTATCGCAGCAATCTTTAAAAAAATGTTGGATCTTTAGTCTCTTACTGGAAACGTGCTTCGTGGCTTTACATGCTGCAAACTTTTTCTGCGCAAGTTTAATGCAGAAAGCAACAGACAAACCACGGGCACGACCACGCCAAAAGATGGATCATTCGTTTTTTAAATACTCCAGATATTTACGATATTCGTGAATGCGAAGGCAGAACCTCCTAATCCCCTACATCAGCTCACTTGCCGTTCCAGGAAAGCCAACCAAGCATGGCAGTCCTTACCTTCGTCTACTGTTGTGTGTCGCGGTGCGACATCTAGCCGAGCAGACGTTGACAATTTTGTGCCACCAGGAGCGCTAGCAACACAAGTGTAAATTCCTGAATCGGAAACACGTGACCCGCTTATCCTTAAGCCTCCCGATGGTTTGATCACGAATCGAGAGTCCGCTGCAAAATACATTTTAATGAGCAACTTTCCAAGCAAATCAAACAATGTTCACCACAAAGCAAAGCGCGAAGTAATTGTGTAGACAGATTTGCTGTGGCCTGATACCCAAGGATGGTTTTCTTTACAGTTCCCAACAAAACCTCCATTTTTAAGGTATATTTTATATGCTTTTATGTGTTGAACATTTGAAGCAAAAAAGAAGGAAAAGTTTGTTGTTAGAAATACAGAAACGCGGTCATGAATATAAGATCTGTTCCTAAGAAGTCAATGATTCGTTCAAAAGTGTCGACACTAGGAATGAAACCATTTCGACTTTTTCGCAAAGAAAGAAGTTCAATTCAAATAGATTTAACAACATGAGAAAAATATATGAAAGCAAAACAAATTGTGAAACAATTCTCAGACACTTAAAATGTCAAGCACGTCTCTTCCAAAATGATGCAATTCGATATTTCCAACCAATCTCCCCTCCAAGGTGAGCAACTGTGCGGTATCACCAGACGACCATTTGCGCAGTGAAATCTTATTCTCGCGCACTTGCAACATTCCAGATTTAATTTCTTATAAATACTTTATATCGCATAGCTCTTATAACGCTTGAAACGCTTCACTGTTTGCGTGCCTGCATGGTTGCGAAGTTGCATGTTCACTGAAAAAAAACATTATCTCAGTGTAAAATTTTCGTAGACGTAACGCTGTTGCAACTGAGAGATAAAATATATTTCTTGGTGCGCTTTACCACAGTAATGAAGTTTGATTATTTTGGTGATCTGATCACCATTAGCTTTCAAGCCTAATTAGTCTCTGCAAAGGTGACACAATCGAATGAAGCAGCAACAACATTTTAAAGAAAATAGATTTCATGTAACTCTACCAATGCTTAGTCATGAAATCTTATTCAGTTAGTAATTAACATTATTGGTTTTGATTCCAACATTATTGGTTTTGATTCCACACGGTAGGCCTACTTGAGATCTTGATAAACGCTTTTATACGCGAAATCATTGGCGCACATCAAACACTTTTATTTAGTTTCAGCAAATGTAAAATCAACCTTTCTTTTAAATATTAGTTTGAGTTTTTTAGAAACAATATCTGGGTCTTAAGTATAACATGAGGCAGGATATTTGGCAAGAGATGGTTTTACTTCAGTACAGTAAAATGTTTATTATCGGTCGAATGTTGAGTTGTCCTGCATTGGCTGCAGCACAACATATTCCAGAACAGTGTTTCCCCGGGTTTTTCAATTAATCACACCTCGTGTGAGTTTTCTAACGACAGCGCTTTCCAAGCCATAATTTAGGCAAGCTGAATACACTACGTGATATTTAATTCGCATCCTGCCAAACAATCCAAGCCATCCTGTCAATGGCCTTACGTCAGAGCATTTGCAACTTCGCACTTTTTTCTTCGTTGCAATTCTTATTTTAATCGCAACATAAAAATGTTCAAGAAGCACCCAATCTCTTTAGGAGTTCGCTGTTGAAACTTGCATTTGTTTCATCTGGAACTCGCTTTTCCTCATGTTTGAAAAATGTGGCATTTCTTTAGCGAAGCTTTATTTCTGGCACTGATCCGTCAACACAGAATGTCAATGTGAACACTTCCACCTGCGGCAACTGCTGGGTGCAGCATTTGAGCTGATGCTTGATTTGACAGCTGAGCAGTTTTGTTTTTTTTATGTGAAATAAGTCTCTGACAATCTTGTACGCCAAATAATTTGATGCTACAACCATTTGAAAACAAAGGTAAAGAAAACGCATTTAGCATTTCATCTGACCTGCAGTGATCTCGATCCTGAAATGAACTCTTCCTGAATTGACCTGCAATGAACTTTGTCCAATCTGACCTGCAGTGAATTTTGATAACTTGGTTGAACTGTCTAATCTGACCTGCACTAAACTCTTAACTTAAAGTCCTTTCAGCTTGCAGTTCAACCACTTAAGACTACGTGCATAGTAAACATCTACAACGGACAGAATATAAATTTACTGGAAATAACCGTCGCTGCTGACGAGCCAGTGATTGATTATGAGGTCACGTATGAAATCAGATAAAAATAAGTTATAACTGACGATGAATGACGCGAATGCTCGTATCACATAATATCTTACATGTGAACTGTTTAAGCTAACCCCCCTAACATCAGAAAAGTGCAACACCGGCCCTTGGCACACAGCAAGGCGATGATATCGCTTGTATGGTGTTGGACCCGTTGCTGTTAAACTTGTGCAAATTGACAAAATTCTTCTCATACAACCAAAGTTATTCATAGTATTCATCTGTGTTTCGATTTGTACACAATGCACTCTATTCAAGCCCAAAATGCGATTTTCTGAAGTATTATTTGCATGGCCTTGGACCTGTGGTTGGATATATGTAACATTTTTACAAAAGTCAGCTTTGATAGTCAGTTTCAAATATTATAAAAGATTTCAATTATTTTTCGACAGCTAAGATTACGTTGCATTGCTATGTTGCAACCTCTCCGGTGGTGTTGCGTTGATTGTGTGATTCACCACGAACGGGATGTGCGCGACGAACAAAAATACATGTATGTGGCGCGAGCAAGCAATAATAGAGTGATCTCTTCAGGTGATCTCTATTGTTGCTTGCTGCCACGGTGCGAAGCTTTGCACACGTGCCGCTCGGGATTTCCGATCGCAACAGTTACAAACTTCCCACAAACCTTTCCTTACTTCACAGCTGGCCTGCAACAAGCTTGGGACACCAGTGGGGACGAAGAGTTTTCTGAGAGCGGACCAAATTTTTTAAACTATGTCCAAAACATTTTTCCAGAGGGCGAACAATTTTGTAGGGGTGGCTTTATCTCCCCTAGTTACTGGCCTGCTTCACAACCATGCAGGATGTTGTAGTTTGTACATTTAAAGTGGCGAGCAATTTTTTGCAGTCAGTGTTGATTTTAAAGCGATCAATAAATTTGCCTTTCACACCGTTTGTGCCCAAAGCAAACGTTATTCCAATGGCTTACCATGAAGCAATGACATCCCGTCCTTGAACCAATTTATCGCCGCCTGACCTCTGACCCTGCAATGGAGCCTGATGTAATCTCCTTGAACAGCTGTGACATCAGAAGGCCGAACGCGGAACTGTACTGGTTGATCTGCAAGGCATAGAGCTCTAACTGGAACAAGCCATTCCTTTCTGGCAAGGAAGGTTGTTGGAAACACAATCGATGCACCGGCATTTGATGTTCTTTACTTGAGAAACTGATCCAGCAGCAAACCCGCATCAAAATACTTCACACGTGAAATTTTTTTAGCACTGACGATGTGTAGTGTTACGTGAAATCTATTTCATACTAAAAATTTGCGATATATCATTATTTTACCCCACATTCGTGATGCATAGTTACTTGAAAAGTTGGGATAATGTGTGTGTGAGTAAAGTGAAGATGTACTCTCTTGGAATTGTGCCAAGACGTTCGTAGGCGTTTTTCCTAAGTTAACCACAGCATTATCGTTGATTAACTGTTCTTTCGCGCATTGTACCCTGGATGTCTTAAACATACAACATGAATATATATTTAAGCACGTAAATCTCATTCGTTCACAAAAACAAACGAAATTGTTATCCCCGTGCCACTGGTTAAATACATCGCCAGGAGAAGTAGGGCATTCGAGACATCATGAAATGGTAAGCAAAAAACATACAGGTGAAATGATGATGAAAGCTAAAGCAAAACTTTTGTAGTTTCGAACATATGTAAAGTATTAGAAAACACGAAGATTTTTTATTAAATCATCATCATCATCATCATGGCGTATACCGTTGTGTGCGACGATGAACGTAGCTGAGCTCACAATCCTCCAGGAATGATTTTTTGGGTGTTTGTTTTTCAGTTTCAATGGCAGACGCCCACTCTCTTTTGCAGGCGAGTTTAATTAAACCATAGGACGTGAATATTACATTGTCATCACCATGGGTGCAAATAGGTGGGGGGCGCGTCACCCCACTTTTTCAGACAGTGGGGATATAATATGCCATGTACCCCACATTTTTCTCTTTAGGTTTCGTATTATATTGGTTTCACACCAAACTGTCCCCCCCACATTTTACAACAAAACTGCGCTTATGGTCGTTATCGAACTAAAAGATTAATAACCTTTCGTAACCGAATAAAAAATCTAAGCCATCGCCGATTGTGCAGCGAACACAAAAACTACAGTACAAACGCATGAAACGCATGCCGATCCTGGTCACATACAAACGCATGAAACGCTCCTGGCCACTGAGGCTAAGAAAATAAGTTGCGCCAATTGTCAGAAGGTTAGTTTGAAGCCTGGGGTTTGAATGAGTCACACATAGAATTGTTCAGTCGTGCAGGCGTAATGATCTTTGAGAAAACGCAATAGTCACTGACAATTGGCTACTTCTTTGCGGAATAGCTTTTGCACTTTTTCTGCTAATGAGCTGAGTCATGAAACACTCAATCAATTAGCTGAGTCATGAAACACTCAATCAATCTTTTTTATTTGTGAGATTAACAGCAAAGATGTGAGATATGGCAGCGTTCCCAACCATATTCAAAGGAATCTCCTCAGAAGCAAAGCTAAAAAAGACTTCTTGTGAATAAAATGTGACGGGATTCTGGTCATCACAGAGAACAAGACTATCTGCAGGGGGAACTGCAACTACACTTTCACGAACGAAAATGTCGAAATGACTTAGCTCTAAATTTTTGTTCCAACACTTTGCTGCATGTGATTATTCGCACACTTACTTTTCAGTGAAAGACGGAATGCTCTTCGTTGTGGTGAGCCCACACCGTTTCGTGCAACACAAATATACCTTCCCACTTGTTGGCGATTGACCGATGTGAAAATAAGAGAAAATCCAACTCGATGAACAAGTCTGAAGACATAAAAGATATGATGCCATTTTCCGGGTTTAAAAATTACCACAATCTTTCTTATCTGCTCAGCAAGATGCGCCGTTTTGTTTAAAATTATTTGAGTCAATTGTTCACAAAACTGCCCAGAACCTTAGCTCTGAAAAAAGCTGGTGATGCCTGCCTTGTAGGCGAAATACCTAACATGTGATATCTAAGTAACTGATTCGTTAACTGGGAAAGAATTCCTTTCGATAGACAGTGTCCAGAACTTCGCTGCGATTTTTCAACCTGAACAGGATAAACTCAACCATTGATATCAGTTGCGCCTTAACGTTGGGGGTGGGTGGAAGGCTGGTCATCGACGGTCACTCAAATGAACTACAGTGATTGAAAGAAACGCGTGACATACTTCTTGTTTATTTATTATCGATGCAGCAGCAGCGGCTCCAAACCCTGCTCCTAGTCCAGGCAGTTAGCTTACAATTTTTAAGCTCACTTTAAACAGGTGTGTTGGAATAGAGCGTCTCACCCTTTTTTGACTTTGACTTCTCTGCCGTTTCTTAACCATCGAATCTTAGGGATGGGGCGACCGGACACTGGACAGGTTAGTCGAGCTGGACTCCCACGTTTAACGGAAACCGACGTTCGAGTTCCTAGAATGCGTGGGCCTCCTGCCAGCAAACAAGATCGTTGAACAGCTGCAGTTATTTGAGAAACAAGAAAAAAAAAACTGAAAAGAAAACTTTAATGTCCCCGCCGGCCACTGTAGTGGCCGGCACTTCTTTGGCCATAAATCGCCAGCCTCTAAAGCTAGAGAGCTGTTCAAACCCTCTACGAATTCGGAAAGTTTTCTAGTTCCGGTTGAAAAAAATTTTTTTGATTCGAGCTCAGAGTTTTCTGGGGAAGACGTCACAAGTGGGGATATTTTTGAAATTTTGGCCAACTTTGTCTGGCCCTGGGCCCCAACCCAATGAACCATTCCTTGGCTCAAATTTTTTTTGGAAACTAGGGTGTGATCCTCGCCTTTAGAGCCCTTGACTGACCTGCTAGCATATCTGGAGCCAAAATTATTAAGGCTCAAAAACCCAGTTTTTGACAAAAATTTAAAAGCTTCACAAAAGGTATAATTTGCCATTTCAGACCAAACGTTGGCCAGCCATAACTTGGCAGATTGATCTGGAGAGCTATTCAAACCCTGTAAAGTCTCGCGAAGTCTGTATTTTAGAATGAAAAAAAATATTTATGTTTTGGACTTGGGTTTTTTGGTTGATGATGCCATGAGTGGGGTATGTTTTGCCTTTATTTTTATGACGTCACCGCCAATCCAATCAGCTGATATAGTGGCTCAAAGTTTTATTGGCTTCTAGGCTGTAATACGAGTCTTTAGAGGCCTTGATCGACCTTCGAGAGTTTTTGGTTCAAAAGTTATGCCAAAAAAATTCCAAATATTTCAGAAATTTCCTAGGGATTTAGGGTATTTCCCTAATCAATATTCGGCAATTTTTGCCATAATTTTTCAACCAGCAACGCTGCAAAGTCGATCAAACCCTCCAAAGATTCGTATTATATGGCCTAGAATCCAATGAAATCCAATAAAACTTTGAGCCATGATATCGGCTCGATTGTTGAACTCCCACAGAATGTTGCCGTCATCACATGTTTTGACAAACTTGTCGAAAGATGTCAAAACATCCTGTGGTTATGTAAACATCACCAAAAAGGCCGACGACCCACCCTGAAATATTTTTTTTAATTCTAAACTACAAGACTTTCCCCATCTATAAGGGTTTGAATCGCTCTCTGGCTCAAGCTGCTGGCGAGTGATGGCCATATAGAATATGGATGTAATCCATCCCAGGTTAGCGTTTGTGGGTGCAGAAATTTTTACCAATTTTTGTTTTTTGGTCCATAATTTTGGTTCCAGATATGTTAGAAAGTCAATCAAGGGCTCTACAGACGCAGATCACAGCCTAGTTTCCAAAAAAACGTGAGCCAAAAAATGGCTCATTGGATTGGCGCGCAAGGCCGGGTAAAGGTGGCCAAAAAAACGCAAAAACACCCCCACTTATTAAGTTCCCCTCCAGAGAACCCCAAACTCAAAGCGAAAATTTTTTTTCCAATCTCAACTAGAAGACTTGCTGAATCTGTAGATGTTTTGAACTGCTCTCTAGCTCTAGCGGCTGACGATTTATGGCCAAAAAAGTGCGAGCCACTGCAGTGGCCGGCGTTATAAGGACCGTGCTTTCTGTTTGTGGTGATTTTATAGATGTCTCAATCATAATGTGATGTCGTTGAACCACATTGATCAGCAAAGATTTTCGCTGTGTCGTCATCAAAAGCAACATCTCTTTCCAATCTGATGAAGTAGTTTGACGCAGGAGCATGTTGTTGCCATTTACTTACAGCAACACCTTTGTTACTATCAGCTCCATGTATCAATTTAGAAAAGTTGTTTTGGGAACTTTTTCAAAAAATGGTTGAGGAAGTACAACCACAGAAATATACTTTTACTATTGGTGACATGAGCATTTACTCCATGCGGATGAGTAGTCACGTGTGTACATAGCCAGTTTATTTGTACTTTGAATCTCCTTAGATAAACATTTTATATCAAACGAGTTGACTTGCTGAACATTAACAAACCAACTGACTCGGGCAGCCGTCCTGGTTGCTGCCTCTTGCTTGAGTGACACCATCGCCGCAACATCCGAATGGAGATAAAGAACAGTTGGAGCTTCGGATTTTTAGGATTTCTCTCTGGCCTGAAAATATGCGTTGGTTTACACGAGGCATCCCGCCCTTTGTTCACAAATAGTCTTTTTTTCAAGTGCTTTCTACAACACATTTGCAAAATGTAGAAAAATTATGTGAAGTAACACCGTGACATTGTTAATGGTGAATTTGTTTGTTGTGAGGAAAAAACGGCCGTTTAACTGCAGTGATGGTTGCTATAGTGATTACAAAAATAGCCTATGACGTTCGCACAGTCAACAGTCAGGGTATGTTTAATGTTTGACCTTGGTGAGAGTTAAGACATTTTGGGAAACCGCAATTATTTCATATGAATACCGATATGGTCGTAAATCGAGAGTTTAAATTAGAGTATCCTGATGGTTGGTCATGCAGTGAGGTTCTGTTGTATTTTAAGATACCGTTTCGGTTTCTCAAGCACTGTCAACAGCAAAGAGAAATATTACATCCCTCTGGTGTTTCAAGCAAAAGAGTATTCTTTGCAGCCAACAACACTTGGCAACTAACCACTACCACCGAGGGCGGCGTATCTTTAAGTAGAAAGAAGCTTCACTTTGGTGAATTCAAAAATTAAAACGTGAGTGCCAAAACAAGAAGCCCGTTCCAAACTAACAATCAATCTCTCCTTGTCTTCGAGTCCCTTCTATCTCCAATCCATTGTTGGGGTTGACGCACCAACATGATGACGTCACCGTGGTTACATCATCCGAACACTGCGTAGCTTGATATAAGCCGGTGAGTGGGTCACATTCCGGACGTCTGCGACCGTCAAATAATGACAATACGACTTCTAATGAACAAGACGTAGTATCTGAAGATAAAATTTGAAAAAGTGTTAAGCAAAATAATTAACTAAAGCACTTTTTTGCAAAATTCTTTCATTTTTTCACATCAAATCTAATACTTTGACAATAAAAATCTCAACAAAAAGCAACTTATGAAAAACATCTGCTTTCAGAAAAAAATTTGGATTAGGACATAAAGAAAAATTGCTTTAATGGAGTGAAGCATGTTTGTGTGTCGGCAATCACAAGCTAACCATGTGTAAATTTCTATCCCAAATAAAAATTCGATTTACAGCGGTTCCACAAACTATGCAATTTATAATTGAATCCAGTCACAAACCATTTATGGCAAAACAAAGAGTTGATTTAACGCTGTCCGATCACCAGATGTTTCAAGTGGTTTTTGCTGATGTTTCGTCATGAAAAGATTGCAAGCACTAAGTATTTTTTCCCTGGCCAGAAGTTAACTTATTTAATGTTTGGTGAACAGGCGAAGAGTTTCTGGTAAAAATTACTGTTGGAACCAATCCCCGCGTGAAGACTGCTTCACGAAAAAAAATGATTCCTGATGTGGTACTTCACTCGTTCACCACTGCATTATGTTTCCTTCACTCGTTCACCACTGCATTATGTTTCCTTCACTCGTTCACCACTGCATTATGTTTCCTTCACTCGTTCACCACTGCATTATGTTTCCTTCATAGGCAAAACTACACTTCACTGCCGGTATCAATGCGTTGTGTTTCCACCGCACTGTCGCCATGATTTATATTCTCAGCAAAATGCTCTTATAACTGCACTTTTAGGGATCTTGGATGGGGCATTGGGACAACACGGTGCAGAAACCTAATAATGTTTCATGTTTTCATCATTTATTATTTTCTTCAAACAGCCACCCCCTTAATTTCTGAGCAACAAGATTTTGTCACATTTTTTTCGAGACACAAAGTGTGTGGCACACGATCTTTGTCAATTGTGGGACACAAAAAATCTGATAACCTTTCACACTTCACTCAATAAACTTGATCCCACCATTCCCGAAGTCACGTGCACATCACGCAGACTTTATGTGAGGTTTTCGCAGAGTTCGAAGAACAGGCTCTCTCCAAAAAACGACCTGCACCTTTCAACTCGTTGAAGTGTCAAAAAATTATTTCTCTCATCACGTAAGTTGTAACCGGATTTTAAATGCTGAGACTTTTCGTTGGAAAAAATCGTCTATTGGGTTGAAAAACATCACGCTGTACAAGGATTCCACGCATGCATCAAATAAACGACGTTTAAGTCATTAGAATTGTTCGAATTTAAAAATTTTAACGTTTCACAACATGGAATTTCACACACATACTCACCAACCGCACACTGTACCTTTATGATGGTGATTTCTCGACGTTTCTTCACACATCCGTGAACACGAATCACGTGATTTGAAATTGTTTTTGTTTCCAGCGCAACCACCGTAAACAAATCGTTTGCATGATTGGTCAAGCACATCAAAATACCAGCGCCGTAAGTGGCCAAAACAAGGCCCTCTGACCGGAAGTTGGCCGCACAATGTGGGACGGTGTCTTTCGGACGAGGTTGCATTTCCAGTTTTTGTCGATGGCAACACTTCACGAATGTTAATTGGAATCAATGTTGTTAGTCGTCGAGATGACGTGTAAGGTTGAGTGCCTTTTTCTTTACTTGCTACTCGTTGGAAAGAGACTCGAGGATGAGGCGAACCATCAACAACTGCAGTTGTTTCTGCTGCTGGTGAAGTTGGGCTTGCAACTCGAGATGTTAAAGACGTTGAAGGCCTCGGGTGATTACCCAGTATGTTCCCTGCTGGGGTCAAACTTACCTCCCTTTTTTGTGAGGTCACAGGCGCTGGTGGGGTTGGTGAAGAATCGCGAAGTGAAATAGATTCTATAAAAAGAAACGATAAAATGAGAAAACGTGGATAAAACACGAAACGCAAAACCCCGTGGAGCAAATGATAGATATGGAAGCCGAGGAACAAATGCAACTATCTTCGCTTCAATAAAACGACGTCCACATTATATTTCCCCGAAATGTTTAAGTTCCTTGTTAATGTTGACAACCATACGTCGATGCAGGGTTTCTTGTGAAGTAAAGTTTACATAAATATGCATTTAACTTGTGTCTACGCAAAAGGTAATTCGAGACAAATTGAGATTGCGTAACCAGCACATGTCAACTCCTGACCCTCAGCAAGGTTTACGTTGCAAACCTACGTCACTCGCTACGTGAAATGATAAACTGTTGATGACGTAACCTTGTATTGTGCGATCTGACTATGAAGATGTTTGGCGAGGATTCGGCGTCAAGGTTGAATGAGCACTGCGTGGCTTGAATATTCTGCAGTGTGACGTGGAGTTGCGTGCACATTGCTTACGTCAGACAGGCACCTACGCTGACCTCGACTCAACCTTTACTTTCGAACATTGATCGCACGCATCTCTGTGCGTCACTGATGACGTTGCAAATGTCTAAACCGAGTTTGATTGTACAAATATTTTTTCTGACAAAGACATTTGCAGAAACCGAGCATTCTTCACAAAAGTATCGCCCGTCGAAACAGGATTGATGAAAACGATGAGGTTGTTGGCGGCCGAGATATCTGCGGGGCAGCTGACATGACGGACTTTCATTATACTCCTCGAAAAAACTTTGCTGTCTAAGCAATAAATGAAACATTTCATCGGAGAGACAGGATATTTCATGTACAGTGAGAAGGAAGATTTTTCACATTTCCAAACCAAGCACCACCAGCCAGAAAATTTAACATTTTGTGTAGAACAAGGAATTGCTTTGTGACAAAAGTAGGCGCCCATGGAAATTCGTGATGCGTTAGATCGACGTGATGCCAAAAACCCAGATACAAACCCGCCAGTTGCTGATTCCAGAAGAAGTTGAAGCCACATATAAAAAAGATCAACGTGCCTGAAAAATTACCCTACTTGCGGACAAAGGCACAGGCTTGTATCCCATGCATGGGGGCAAAATGTTGATGGAAATATCACAAAATCCAACAAAAAATGAAAATGTGAATTGATTTCCCTGACGCAAGTTACGAAATCTATGCCACAAAAAGTAAAATTTTCAGGGAAAGAATGGTTGCAATGGCAGAAGAGGAAACAGCTATTACAATGAAAGTGTAGAGAAGTTTTCCGTAACAACCACAAGCGTGGTTTAATCAACGCGGTTGAAAATGCAATTGGCAATTCCAGCTAGCAATATGTCCAGCCGCACCAACAGAATTTCCAACAAACTTAACTAATGCCGCATTGACCAACCGCATTGACCAACCCGCATTGACCAACCCGCATTGACCAACCCGTCATGAACCGGTTTCTTTCATCAAAAAAAAACATAAAACAAGCATCGTTTGAAGTTTGACGTTGTTGACTTTTGCCCATAAATCAGCCCAAAACTATCAGAAAGCCGAACTGCAAACTACCCACTACCAGAAACTTGCTAATCAAGGTAAGCATGCCAATTTACAAACTTACATGCAGCAAGGACTAGTTTACAGAACCAAAGAGATGCACGACGTTGTTTCAAAGTGGCTGCAGTTAAAAGCTAGAATTCAAAGCATACGATCGGAAAACGGCACAACCAAAGGAAGACATGCCGAAGGTTTTTCCACATGGCAAGAACGTAACAGTAACGTGAAAACACTTTCAAAGCTAAGAAACACTTTCCACCTCGCACCCGATATCATAAAAAATTTAAATTAGTGGCAGTTGCATGGACAACATGGCAACTGGAATGACAAACGTACAACACAAACACTTTCAACAACAACGGAAGAATTGAACTTCAACGATGAAGTTGCCTGGAGGGATAAAGTCCACTTTGCAGAAGACCTCAGGATAAAACCATCGTTTATTAAACAGCAGAGAGCTACGAAACTGGCATGTGTTATGGACACACTGCGAAGAGCTTCGAAGACAAATATGCTGAGCGCATCCGCACATGCTCCACACAGAAAAGTTGCAAGGACCAGACAAAATTTGCACAATTGATTTGGGAGTTTAAAAAAGGAAAAGTTTAACTATCCCTTTACATGGTTTATATGCAAAACAGCATAAGATTACAATACAAGCGTGAATCACGAAGATTCAACCTGCACCGTATACAGAACGTATACAGAAGACAAGCCTTCCCAATCAAAAGTATTAACAAAAGAAGCAAAATCATGTCAGCATCAAACCAATATCCAACAAACCGAAGATGTGACACTGTCAAGTGTAACTTCACTCAAGAGACCTCACCGAAGTAAACTAAATAAACAACAACCACTGTTGCGGTGAACTGAGCAGTGAGATATTTAGAGCAATTACTTTCTTCCTAGTGATGCATTTAACCTTTTCTCTTCGTGTCAACGGTTAGTTCCTCGTTAGTGGTTGAAGAACGTGGGCGCGCGGAAAAGCTCAGGAGCGCCTCCAACATTACAAGCCTGAGAGCAACAAATATGTGCGGGTAGTTCCCCGAGCAACCCACCGCTACAGCTTTTTGCAATGAATCCGCAAATTTGTTCTCTTTCCGATTCAACCAATGCAACTGAGTCATTGGTTGAAGTAACACACAGTTTGTTGTTCAATATCTCACCGTTTCCTGGTCCTCCAACAAACACGCAATTTTTTACGCAATCTTCTTTGGATGAATATCGGTTTTTATTTCCATGACAACCACCATACCAAAAATGCTGGCATTGTGAGGATGTGACGTCAAAATACCATCTTGACAACCAAGTGCCACAAAATGTTCCAGAATCCTTTTTGGCGTAGCATTCTATAAACCAAACATTTCGTTTTTATTAAAACTGTATTACTTCAAAGCGTAGTAGGAAAGTTTATAAAGGTTTAATTTTTGTCCACTCTATCGTTTTTTACACAATAAGACGCACAAAAAATCTATGCAATGCAACATGAAAGATGGCGTTATAAATCGTTTGCCTAATTCTTGTGTTTATTTTATCCTCCTGTGAAGGACCATAGCATTTCACACAAAAACTTTAAGTACAACTTTGATATCCACTAGCGTAGCCCGCCCAAAAATTTTGGGGGAAGCCAAAAAAATTGGAGGGGGGAAATGTTTCATTTTTGGCGATTAACACTATTTTGTTTGGGATACAGCTTCTCAAGGCACAAAATGACTATATGCTCTAAATATTTTGGGAGCCATGTCCCCTAGGTCCCCTGGCTACGCATTTGGCGACATCTCATGTGCGTGCTCAGTTTCATTCCTGGCAAACATTCACACTGCACAGCAACACACACAAACATTCACACTGCACAGTAGCACACACAAGCATTCAGACTGCACAGCAGCACAAACAACACTGCACAGCAGCACACACAACACTGCACAGCAGCACACACAAACGAAGATCTTGATCTTTTGCAGCTATAAACAATAAAATTATATCGACTTTGATTTACAAACTGACCTCAGCTAAACCAACCTGAGCTTTGTTAAGTCAAAGCAAGATATTAAAAGCAAGTGAATGCAATGATTTTTGTCTTATTTACTTAGTCAGTGCTGAAAGTATGTGTAGTAGGCATTTCGATTTCATTAAGTTTTTTTTTCATTTGCAGTTTATGTGAAAGAAAATTACGATTCTCCATGTAGACACTGACCAATAGTTCTGGCAAGTAATTCACTAAAAAACGATCATTTTGGCTAAAAATTGTCACTGTTTCAAGCGTGACGATGATTTCTCGTGAACCAATCTGATTCATTCGTGAAAGGTGAAAGACAAAACTTTAAAAGATTGACGTTTGAATTAGAAACAACAATGCAAACACCAACGGTTTCATTCAAATCATCAGCGTGTACGTCACTGTACTCGTACAACTTTGTAGTTCCAGGAAGCGCCGCGGGTTTCTAGTGTCGGCCACACATATGTTATAGAAATTTTGCCGCCCCCCTTTTCACCCAAAGGTAAACTTTTGTCCGTGCCAACAATATGTGCCGACCTTGGAAATTCTGCCGCACTAGGTTGCTAAAATATGATTTCGAAAACCTATATGGGAAATTCAGGCCTGCTTTAGGTTTTGGTTGACCAGACGACCACCATGGTCTTTCACTCCTCTGTGTCACATCCTTTATTCAAATTGCAGTTATTTTGCCATTACGTTTTCATTTATTCTTACTTCTACTGAAAACTGGTTGCTTTTCCGGTATTATGGTTTTCAGTAATGTTTCTACTTATTAACTGAGCCATATGAAACAATAAATCAATCAACAAAGTTTTATTACCATTTGCTTTCAGGGCCACTAGGATAAAGCGTGCGCCACAGAAGCTGGTAAGCTGGGTTCGAATCCCGGTTTGGCTGTGGTCAAAAAAGTTTCTTGTGGCTTGTCCAGCCTCCTGTTCCCCACCACTGGATGGCTTCAAAGAAACGGTTCGCTGTGGCAGCTCAAGGTTCGCTGCGGCTGCTCAAGGCTCAAAACTCTAGGATTTTTTATAAAAACCAAGAAAGTTTCCTTCAATCACAAACCTTGTGGTTTTCAATGTTTCTTCGATGGTGAAGAAGTGTCCCCCACAATATTCTGTACAACTATTTTTTGTTTTTTGGGACAAACCCCAAATCCACAACCTCCCGAAACCAGAACAGTCTCGACAGGAAGTCTTCAACAAGGGGGCCTATACGTTTGTACAGGAGGACTTGACATTCAAAAATTTGGCAAAATCTCCACTGATCTGTAGTGTTTCCTTTGCAATTTGGGGTGCTTTGAGCTTTGTGTGGTGGGATAAGCCCGTCAAAGACCCGTGGCGACGAGAATACCCCAAGCCCTTATCCATGCGTTCTACATTGTAAATTCATATGAACACGAACAATTAATACCAAAAGCGTGCTGCCATTGTTTCTCCTATGAAGCTGACGAACAGAGATAAAATCATTTTAAAACTTACAGTATTCAAACAAATACACACCTGCAGCAACACATGAACAAATACACACCTGCAGCAACACATGAACAAATACACACCTGCAGCAACACATGAACAAATACACACCTGCAGCAACACATGGACAAATACACACCTGCAGCAACACATGACAAATACACACCTACAGCAACACATGAACAAATGCACACCTGNNGCAACACANGAACAAAAACTCANCTGCAGCAACACATGAACAAAAACACACCTGCAGCAACACATGACAAATACACACCTGCAGCAACACATGGACAAATACACACCTGCAACAAC
>JGI24158J21664_10004749_pt1 | contig 17552 bp, 7 predicted proteins | sample Ectturendosymbi3_FD_21664 | JGI IMG/M metagenome (IMG submission 21664)
GATAATAGCCACATACTACTGGTTATAGTATTTTACACAATTTTTAGGGACACCTTGACAAGATAACCTTCGGGTTTTTCGGTGTCCCTGCCCCACGTATATTCTTTTGTTGATGTACCTGTGTATGTATAATGTTTTATACTGGCGGCTAAAGCTCAATACAATACAATACAATGTAACAGTGGCAGATCCTGCAGGATGCAGTTATAGGTCTAAATCTCATTCTGAATGCATACTAGCTTATATATACAGATCTGCTAATAAACTAAAACAACTATGAGAGTTTCATTTAGTCATGTTTCACATGCAGTCCACATATTTGCTTAAGTTGACAGTTCGTGTGACTCTACATTTTGTTTCTGTTTCCCCTTTGAACGTATGCTTAGGCCAGACCTGTAGCCTAGATCCAAAGGTTTGGGGGTGAACAAAATATTTTTAGGGGATCAACATTTCTGTTTTATTATATTTTTAATAAAAAATTTTCTTGGCAAAAAAATTTTGGAGCACAAAAAAATTTACGGGAGATTGCCCCCAAATGCCCCCCGCGGCTACAGGTCTGATTTCAATTTTCCAGATACCTCACTAAACCAACAGTATTTGACGAAACAAAGTAGTTCTGATAAACGAGGTCTGACTGTAGTCAGTGTATTTTCAGGACTATGAAGCACAGTATCAAAAATTGAAAGCTAGCTGTTCTTTTTCCATACATAAAACGCACCGGATTGTAAGGAACATTAAATGAAGCAAAACTTAGATAAGTCAAACTGTATTCAACTCTTTCCCAATAACTCCCGAGAGCCTGGGTGGCCCAGGTGCCTGAGTCACTACTGGGAGTTTAATATGCCATTACATACGAAGGGTTTAATCTGTCACACATGCCTAATCCACTAGACACGGATATAATAAACTAAAAGTACGTGTGTTTGATTTGGCATGCGCCAATGTAGTCAGGAGCCTCGCCGAGTTATACTACTAAAAACCAAAAGAAGACAACCTATTGAAAACCAAAAGAATACTAAAACTGAAATATAAGCTAAGTGGAGGCCTGTTTTTTTACATTTAGCTGGCCAGGGGAGCCATATCGTTCCTCATCCCTCTCTTCAGTTACTCAACTGCAACAAACACTTTGAATATTCAATTTAACAAAAATGATCAATGTTTAAAATCTTCGTTACAGTTGATAAACATCAAGGCTTCAAATCTTTACAGTCAAATGACATCTATCAGGCTTGAACATTCGTCCAGCAACGCTGAAAATTCGTTTGTTAATAATCTCAAAATTACTGACTGTTTCTTCTAACAGCGGGTTACGATCATCTGCAAGCCAGCATAGCACTGTGCAGCTTTTAATTTGAAATGAAATGAATGGGGATGCCAATATAGCTATGCATCTGTCTATTGGACCAAACGTCAATGGTCATCAAAACCTCATTGGTTTCGTTTGGTTTTTATTAGCAGCATCTGGTGGATCACAGATGACAGGCTGGTTATCTGCATTGTGGAAAAGTACTTTCAACTTGGATTAAATTATTCCTCTGAAAATAATCAATTTACTGCATATATATTACTGTACTAATGATATACATAGCCTATTCCAGCACTTACATTAATAAGTTCATTCTGAATATATATAAATAAAACCAACACCTCTCCTCGTAATGCCCCGCTATTCTGTTGCCGAAGTTCCAACCTTTTTTAAGTAAAGCTCTTCTTTTTATTGCTACATCTCACTAGGCGGCCAACAGGAAGGGTAGCTGCAACAAAGCGAGAATTCGCTGCAAACGCTGTGGTTACCACCGGACTATCTGGATTTAATACTCACAGATGGGAAAATTGCCTCCCCTGAAACATAACCATAAAAAGTGATGATAAACGAGGAAACCCAGCCACCACAACCGTGGTTGAGCACACAGTGGGTGAAGATATCCAAGTTTAATCGCGAATGTAATCGTCGATTACGATAAAATTGGCAATGTAATCGATTACAACTATTCAAAAAACTGTAATCGATTGTAGTTGCTCACGATTGGCGATTACTCCATTAATTCCTGTATTAAAAACCTGCTTTAGAGACCCAAAACCCTACTTAATAAGGCTAAATTTTGAACACATTTGCTTAAAATTTGGTGAAAATGNATCNCAACTCACATTCTATACCTTGCTTTCAACGGTTTCACACTTTGTTATGTTACTGACATAGTTCTTAATTCAACTGTTTCATCACAAATCTTTCAGTTGTGCCATGATCGATAGGCAAGACAACTGGCACTCTGTAGAATTTATTTTCAAAACGGTGACACCATCTATGTCAGACAGTTTTTACACCACCAACAACCAATGAGGCAACTTAGTCTTGATGTTTTTGCACGGAAATGAATATTGTTTTGCAATGATAAACTAAGAAAATTGCTCGTTACCTTGTTACCTTAACTGTTGTGTACAGTGTTAATATATTTAGTAGCTTTTAGCTATGGTACAGTCGGCCATATGCATTTATGCACACAGGAGTGGTGAAAATTTGACCCCAGTTAATAATAAGCCCACATCGTGCTGCCCCGAGGTGGGGACTACTGTAGTACCTTATGCCAAAACTGCAATATGCATTCTGAGGTCTTTACTTCTCTTACTTGCTATGGCTGTTGTACCAAAATCATTCTTGCCAGCTGTAAAGATCTTGACACTTGTGAAAAAGCTGATTTATCAAATAAGAACAAAAACTGCACACACACCTTCACCTTCCCTTTAAAAACTCCACAGAAAATTACCTTGACAAAATACAAGGATTTGATACATCCACACCAAATGTCCACTTCAGAATGTATGGAGGGCAGCCTTGATCACTGTCAGATGTTTCTAATGAACAGAACAATGAAGCCGAATGAGTCCATGTGCCAAACTCACAGGAACTAAGCCTTTCTGAGATATTACTTAAAATTCCAAATTTGCATCCAATGGAACATGATTTCCCAAGTGGCTGAAAAAATATGTATTTTAAAAATATGCATTTGTTCAATGTCACAATAAAGAACTGAGCATGGTGGATTTGACACTGCAAAACATTTAAATCATTTACACAAATCTTTGATATTTTAAACCATATCACATTGTTTTCTGAATTTTCAAAACAAAGCAACATTTTTGGAATAAAGCCACTTTTTTTTGCATTTTTTGCAAAAAATGCAAAAATGCCTAAACCTACCCCACTTATGACAAACCTACCCCCCCACAGAGACAAACGAAAATCCAAAACTTTCCACATTTTTTAGTGTTTGAGCAGCTCTCGCTCAATCGGCTGGCGAGTTATGGTGGTGCAAAGTGATGCAAGAAACAAGGTACACGATTCATAGAGGTGGTTGCAAAAACAAAGGCAGCCATCATCCACATAATATTCACTAGAAGTTCTATGCATGTTGATCAACTTCATAACAACAGAGTTCATGCGTAGTGTCAAATAATACAACATATTCAATTTGCAAATCAATGCTTCTCTGTTATGTTTAAATGAAATTGTGCATATTTAGACAGCCAACTAACAAACCAGGCGTTTTCCACAAAGAAGCAGGTCACAAACCTGTGGGCCAGACAAGCACAAGCTTGGCACAGTCATGTCACCATGTACTGGAAAAGGCTGGCACTTTCCATTGTTTTTTATTCCATAGAAACTATAAGCAATTCCACTTATAATACTCACAAATCTGCATTATGTACAACAAATTTGCCTATTACCTCTTTTCATCATCTGCAACAACCATACCAATTCAAAAATATGATGATAAAAGAATGAAAGTGGGAATCAAAAGTGTATTAACTTAGATATTGTGGGTAAGTTGAATTATTTTCCCCTGCCACATTTTAGTTAAAAAATATTGAAGCCAAGGTTGCATGCATTCAAGTATTCAACAGTAAGGAATAGCAAATGTGCTGTATGTCAAATCAACCACTTACCTCCAATCAGCACTTGGATCTAGATAATGAACTGCAGGCAAAAGGGCAAGATGACGTGAAACATGCAATTGAGACACTAAATACATGCCGTTCTTATTGGTGAGATGCCACTGTTGCTGTGAAAAAAATTGCTGGTGCTCATCAGCTACGTTGCACCTGTCCACCTTTAAAAAAGTACTTGAGTCTTAAGTTACTAAAAGCACATCAACCAAGAAACTTCAACAATCAAAAACATAACATGCAAAGATAAAAAGCAGGTTGACTCTTTTTCAATTCTTTTTCTGGCAGCAAAACTCACGAACACCGAAGCAATACCATGATTAACTGTTTGGCTATTGGCAGTAAGTGTAGTTTTTCCTCCAAAAAGATATAAACAGTGTGTGTGCCAGCCAAATGCTTGTTTTATGTCTTATTTGCAACATCACTTCTATCTTGCTTCCTATTTTACTTTAATTTTGCTTTATACCTAATGTCATTCATGCCTTATTTCCCTTTTAATTGGGTGACATTCCCACGGCATATTTGGTGGTTGCTTTTTTCTTCAGTGTGGCATTGTGAGCAAGTGGGGTCAAAAATGGCCTTTTTGTGTTTTGATACTAGCCATGACAGTCAGAAATCTAACTGATCTTAACTATCAGAAATGTAACTGATCTAATTATCTAACTTTCCTGAACTACCTGTTGAGTTACCATTTTGCGGTCTGCATGATTTGCACTCATTGCTTAAATTGTGCATGAAGAACGCAAGTTTAGAATCATAGCATTTTATGTCAATAGCAAACTATGTGTGTTTAAACAGGTGGATAGTATTTCTTAATCACCAGGATAAGAAGTGGTTAGAAGAGTTGTGGTTTGGATGCAACGGTGTGCATGTCTGCTTGATCTTCTGTCTGCCTGAACAGCGTTAAGTCAGTGGTTCCCAACCAGAATTGCTCACTCCACCTGGAGGTGCAAGAAACATCCATCTTGACAACAGTATGTCAATGACAGGACTGTGTCTGTCACAATATTAATTATATTCACATAAACATTAACTGCCATCTATTTTTATTTATGAGTGTGTAGTAGTTTCTACTCAAATGAACCAGATATTACTATTCTCCTTTTATGATGTAATAATTAATTTTTTGGAAAATTCTAGGATAGTCTGAGCATAGTAGATATTCAAATGGATTCCACAATTCATCACTCTTAGTGAATAGTTCTGAGGTGAATCGATGGTAAAGTGCAGGAAACAAGCAGTATGCACTGCTTTTCATACTGCAGTGAATTTTGCTTTTTGTGGAAGTGTTTAGTTAATTTGGAGAGATATAAAGATCTGCACTACGTAATTACAAGTGGACATAACAGAAGCTTTTCTGATTATCTTTATAACCCTTTGTCAGTTCACGGCAAACACATAAACATGTTGAAGTGCTTTGCAAAGCTGAATGTGTTTTGTAAAACTGCACTAGCTGTGCTCATTCTATTTGTAACAACATACCTGTTCGAGTCAGGATTAATTACTCCTATCAAGAGGCAGTGTCTATTTTGTCACCTGCAGCAGACTCTCTGCTGGGATTATTTTGCCGATTGAAACACATCCAGCTGACCAGCTTAGTCCACATATAATGTTGAGTTCATGACACTAGCAGTGCATTAAACCTGACAGAGTGGGAAGTATCCTGCTGCAAAAGAGATAATAGTCAAATTGCTTTGGCTTTGCCATGAAGACAACACTTTTGATGGGAGCGGTTTTTATTTACTTCTTTAAAAGATTCATGTTTAGCTATAGGGTTTTCGCCAGGGGTGGGCAACGGCAACTTTATTAATAGCGGTGCTCCCGCTCCTGTCAATGAACAAAAATAGTAGCATGCTATTGTTACCACTCCTTTTGCTGCACATTGAAACTCTTTTTTGGTGTTGTTTTACTGTCGTAGGGTCTATTTTAAAAACCTCTCCTTGAAATGTTTTATTTTTTTAATTAGAACAATTAATTATGTGAGATGCTCTGTTAAAAAACATCGGTGATGTAGTCAAGACCGTAACCATCAAGACCAAGACATGGTTAAAACTTTAAGGCTGAGACTTCATCAAAAACTCTGAGAAATTTGAGACTGAGACTTCAAAATTTGTGCATTTTGCCAAAATTATTTTTCAATATGTCATCATCACTTTTGACTTAAATTTTTTTCAAATTTCTGTAATTTTTACGACATATTTTGGTTGTTCATTACCTGCAAATACAACAACCAAAAAAATCATTGAATTATAGAAATTTTACTAAACCATTTCTTTGCAATATTGAAAGTCTCAAAACCTGTAGCTTTCAAGACCAAGACAAGACCTGAAACCTTCAAGATCGAGACTCGCAAAATGGGTCTCGAGACAAATCTCGAGTCTGAGACCACGTCTTGACACTCCATCACTGAAAAACATTACCTGAAAATAATGGTAATTGAACAGTTATGATATAGGAAAAGTTATTTTACAGGGTATACACATATAAATGACACAGACTGCAGACATGCCCATAAAGTGCATACAGCTTCTTTGTGAGTCGATTGCTATTGGCTGACAATCGCCTTCATCAATGCAGGTTTCGCGCTGGAGTCTAATATAAATAAAACTAGCAGAGGAAGGTCAAGCAACAAAACATCAAAACTTCTATAAAGTTTAAAGCACGTGTAAATTGAAGTAAGCCCGCAACCAGGGTGGGGGCAAACCGGGCAATCAAAACCTCCCACAAAAGTTTCATGCATCATTTTAGATTTTAAAAAAATGTTATGTTGATCCATTTTTCATGTGAAAAGTCCCTGAACAAATTATTGACTACTTGTATTGTAAGGTGAGGTATATGTTTCTGCATGGTTCAATTTCTTTTCAATAGTGGTTTTGTGTAGAATGTAGTTTATATGGCCTACGTGCAAAGAATGGTTATTCAGATATTAGAGAACAAATTGGCCAACCACCATTTCACCTACCAGATTTTTAAAGTGCTGCCCAAGTGTTGAATGCTTTGGCTTCAAAGGCGTGCAATGTGCTTTATGCTGCCAGCACAAGCTATAGAAAATAGCCTTCCTGACACCAACAATTGAAAGCTCTCAGGTTACTGTAAAAGCTTCTAAATAAAAAAATTTGCTGCAGCCTACTGTTCTTATTGTTTCGTAACATTATGACTTTCAACGTGCTGTTAGCAGGTTTATGTCACACATCAACCGATCAGTGTAAGGTGAAAAAAAAAAATCTCAATAAATTTAGTTGCTGTCTTTTGTTGTTTTAGAAGAAGTGGTATGTATTAACAATACAGGATGCCCAAGCAGTACGAGATCCTAAAAAGGTTGGGAACCCCTGATCATAACCCTGAAGTGACTGGGAATGGTGATTTGGCAACATCCACAGATTATGTGAACTTTTTCAGCAGATGTCACTGATATTGAAAACTAAAAAATTATTGTGAAACAATAAACATAGTGGTTGTACGCACGTGAGTTTTACTGAAGAATAATCATTTGCTATTTGGCAACGTATTTGATTTTGTTCATCAGAAAAATTCTGAACAAGTAACAGAAATAATGTGCTTGCAGTGTCTTGTTTAGTGAAATTTTAAAAATCTTTAACAAAAATAGTTTCACACAGCAGACAGATTTTTTTAGTGAATGCAGAAACTTACTGATTCACGACTGGAGTACTAGGGAATGTCACAAATTACATGTGATGTCAGGCAGCATAACTTTTACAACCCTAAGTAATTCAGAATGCTTTGAATTGTTACATGTGAAAAAGAGGGGAGCAAACAAAAGACATTGGTAAGTGATTTCAGGGAATTTTTTGCAAGATAAACATAGAAAGTACAAATTTATCAGCGAAGACTGCAAAGCAAAGTGCTCAAAAACTTGAAAGTTGGTGCAAAACTTGTTTTTTTGCAAAAAAGAATGGTGCTCCTGCTACCGCCACTGGAAAATTAGCTCGCTGCAGTAGCTTGCTATTTCAGTAGCTCGCTACTGCCCAGCTCTGGTTTTAGCTAAAGGTTTGGGTTTAGTTTGAGGGTTTTCATTTATAATTTAGTTTTAGGGTTTACTTTTAGGGTTCAGATTAATGTTTAGGTTTTACGTTCAGGGTTAAGATTTGGTGTTTGTGTTTAGGGTTTAACTTTACAGTTTAAGTTGAGGGTTTAAGTTTCTGGTTTAGGTTTATGTTTATAGTCGAGCTTTATGGTTAAGGTTCATTGTTAATGTTTATGGTTAAGGACCTAAACCACAGGTTTAATGGAGTCTTGGCATGCTCAATGCATGCATGATTTCAAAATACGATATATTTGTACATCGGTGCCAAAGGTGTTAAGCAACCAAGTTGCCTACAGCATCGCTTATCATATTTTTCCTTACATCCCAAGGAATGTTACTGTTCACCCACATCGCATTACCTACTTTATCAGGACATTTGATGCCTTGATAAGATACAGTTTATAAGCTCTTGTTCACTAATGTGCATCTTCAAACTTTTATATCTGCTCATGTCCATTGTCTGATGTCTTGAGAAAATCTTTGTTTTTCTCTCATTTCATAACATTTCCTTTATGAGACTGACCGGATGCTGCACATATTGCTGCATTGTTCCAGTGTTCCTCTTCAATATTGTATTTGTGGATCAAGTATCATCTACCTTGTGATGTATTGTTTCTAAGCATTTTTGTCTAAGCAAACAAGCAAACAAATGGATAAATGAAACTAAAGTAACATGTTGTCGATACTTGTGAATGTGTATATGCCAGAGTTCAGGTTCTCATTTAAAAATTAATATCCATATCCATCTATTAGTGACAAAGCAACATAAACAGTTGATGGTATTTTTGACTACCTATCTGTGGGAAAAAAGCTTCTCAGCACTGTTTCATAAAAAAACAACAGAAAAATGGAATGGGCTTCAGTACAGTACTTGATCTCTCTGAAACTAAGCTACAGCTGAAAGTATCTTCCATATTGTCAATGAAACATCAGCATATTTTCCACTGATTTTGAATTCAATTCAAATTATGCTTTTAAGCATGCCATATCTTCCTGAATTTTACTACCAACCTGTATTTACGTTTGTTATCATACATGGCATTGTACAATCACAGGTCTGTAGATTGGTGTGTAAGCACCTCTAATGCTAAACACATTTCTTGACACTTGCTCTGACAGGTTACTGGAACCATTTCGCAAATGCAGAACATATTTCTAACTTAACTTGTCCACAAACATTCTCAACAAGGTTACACTGTCCTAAAGTTTACAGTGTAGACAATACAACACTTGGTGCTAAGAATAGGTGCAGAAACAACTAATAAGTCCAAGATTGAATGTGCACTTGCTTTGGAATAAATATGGGTGTTAATTCTAGTTTTTCTTGCGACTGCCTTCAGAATGTGTTAGTTCGTGAAGGTGTGCGATTGTGTGCAAGTTGTTTTGTGTGAGGCGGCAACAAACAAAAAAATGGAATATGCACAAGGCTGGCATGCATGACATGATAAAATAACCACACATATTATAAACTAGTTCTATTAAATGATACCTTCACAGAAACAGAATTCTGTAAAGCTACAGACAAACAAAGACCAGTTCCAGAATGAACAATATTATCCTGTAGTTGTCTCCAACGAGATGTCATCCTTTGAAAACATGAGTTGTTTACATTGGACATCAGAAACACTTTCAGTCCAGAATCTACAGCCAGGCAAGTTCCAGGACCAGATGGTTGGTATAAAACATACTCATTTTTGCCTGCAACAAAACAAACATTTTACTTCTAATAATGAGTACTCCGTATAAATATGTACAAATCCTTTTTCTTTAACACTTTGGCGTCTGGCTGGTTTCGGGGATTTTCGGGAAAAAAAAACGCCCAAACACACATGGCTTTGCGCGGGAATTTCTCCAGTCTGGTATGCTCTACAGATCTGGTAAAAGTCTCAAAAGACGTGGCAAGTCTTCTAGTCTGCACTCGAAAAAAAATTTTTTGCTTGGGGGGTGCGAATTTTTTGTGAGTGACGTCATAAGTGGAGGACTTTAAGGCCACAAACGAATGGGTGTCTCGATGTGAGCAAACAAATGGGTGTCTCGATGTGAGCAAACAAATGGGTGTCTCGATGTGAGGCGCCATACATTTGCACTCAGTGGACAGGTGTCCAAGCTCCATGNCATGGTGTGCTGGAGACAGCGTGGCTTCTTTGCAACAAANCTTAGCAGGTTGGATGCCTGCAAGGATAGGTAGGTTGTCCCTTGGTGTAGAATGCAAGCATTCAATCACAATTCACAAAGTGTCATTGATAGCAGGATGAGTGAATCAGGTGTGAGCACTGCAGCACCAGACAGAAGCACAGTACTCTGCAGTAGAATGGACCAGGGCAAGGGTGACTGTTCACAATGTTGTTGCTCCAGCACCTCAGCCAGAGCCAGCAATCTGCTTGAAGAGTGCGATGCATGATGTCAAATTTTTACGAAGTGACTCAAGGTGTTGGAGATATGTGAGCGACCTGTCCAATGTTACTCCAAGGCACTTGGGCTCAGAGAAGCACAAGGTTTTTGGTGTGGTTGACCTTGAGCTCATGTATATCTCCCTTGTTGCTGAGGTGGAGCCCTGCCAACACTGTTTTTGCAGTGCTGTGTTCAAGATGAGGGATGGCTGAGAATGCCTACTGCTAAAATTAGATCGATTTTGAAAGTTTAGTTCTGTCCGTTTGTAGTGTCCATGGTAGGAAACCGTCATTGTTTCTAAGTATCCTTTTATGAATGTCAATTAAGTGGGAGTGTTTGTGTAAAAAATGACATGCACATTTGTTGTGATTTAAGAGTTTTTCAAAGTGCCACGCACTTTTCACTGCAGGATGCACATTGATTGCTTTGCTCATTACTTGTGTTCCTTGTTTCACCTCTCTCAAGTCAGTTCCAAGTTAGTTTGTGTGTCTTGAATTGATGCGTCTTTTTGCTGCATCAGTTCCCAGTTAGCCTGTTGCTTGCTGAGTTGACTAATGAGAAGGTGGACAATGTCATTTTGAACAATAGGAGATTTTCTTCGAAACACAGTTGAAGTATTCAAATGCTCATTGAGAAGTGGATCATGCTCTCTGAGCAAATTAATCAATTATTGCTCAATATCAGTTATCGCTCAAATCATTAACATTGCATAATTTATTCTTTTCAAAATTTTTCTATTTTTCTTTACTTGCTCATTGTGTCTGTTCAGTTCCCACTTTTGTTGACTGTCAATTAGCATACCAATTCTCTGGTGGCCAAACATTCTGTAATCTAAAAAAGCTTTAGCATGAGCCTTAGATCTTTCATGCTTTTGTAATGCTGATGCCAAATGGCTGAGACTAGCATAACCTTGCTTATTCCACAAACTGTTTTCTCCAAAAAGGGGAGACAAGGCCAACAGAAAAGTCTAGAGGAACAGTTCCCAACTGGTGCGTCACGTAGGAGTTTTTGTGGAGTCGTGAACAGCAGCCTCAATGGTTTGCTGAAGTCTCAAAGTTTTAGAACTTCGCATATCAACATTTGGCTACATCAGCAAAACTGAAACACAGACAGATCTTTGTGAAGTTCACATTACCTCCGTTATAATTCCTATCTGATTTCTCCTATACAGTTTAAATTGACCTGCTTGTAGAATAGAATCCTGCACGGGACGAGACGGCAAGTTGCAAGTACACACATTTGTGGGGCGGGTGCAGGAACCCATAGTGCTATGGATGTGGGGGTAGGCACGGGATGAGAAATTCTCTGTGCAGGTAACTGAATGTTGAGCCAAAAGCACATGAACTTAATCAGCTCAAAAATCACAAAACACGTGGCTGTAATGAAGTTGTTTGCCAGCACTGCACTTAGGTCAGTAAGCCTACAGCAATTATTGTATTACAATGTAACAACCCATTGTTGCAAAATATTAGCTCACACTCTTGCCATGTAGTAGACAAGTGACCATTTCCAGTGTTGCCACTTTTGATGTTTTAACATAGCGCTTCGCTCTGTTTGGGGATCAACGTGGGTTATAGCGCTTTATTTACTATTGGTAATAGTATGTAGCTTTTATAAAACTGTAATGTAAAAATCTGATGTTATCTGATGTTGAAACAGGCAACAATCTGATGTTGATGAGAATGACCCCAGTGGCAACACTGGACCATTTCCATTTTCTACTGTAATGTTACTGTCACACTTTGTGACGAATAATTCAGTCTAGCAGCCCTTCGAAATGGACAAGACAGCGTTTAACGCACATCTGGTCACACAACTTGACTGAAATGTGGCTTTTATCAACTCAAATCTGCAGTGGATCAGATGTGTGGAAAAGTTTTGGTTGCCAATGAAAGGAATGATCAGTTTGATTTTGCTGTTGGTTGGACATGTGTTCAGGGGTTACAAGTTTTTAGTAGTTTTCAGACAGGTGTGGGTTTGGCACAGAAAAATTGCTGAGGGTTGGTTGGGATGGTCTGCGGGGCAGGTGTGGCTTAGAAATGTGCAGGGTGGGAGCGCATAAGATTTTTCTAACTCCAGCGGGGCGGGGCAGGTTTAAATTTTGTGGAAACAGAGAAGGAGCAGACAAAAAGTTTCAACCTGTGCAGGACTCTATTGCAGAAACACTACAGCACCAGAAAAATTAAGCACTGGCCAGTGGTGCTGGAATTACATCAGCCTAAACATTTGTCCTGTTGTGAATGCTTTCCAGCTGAAATTTCAACTAAGCTCAACCGATATTTTTATCATTATAGTTCCATAGCCTATTACATTCATTATTTTGTATTAGTTATGGTTCAAGGTCATGATTCCAGCACAAAACAGCCATATAGTTGACAGATGGTGGGATCTTACCAGCAGTCCTAACAAGTGATAGTGATGTCGATGAAAGTTCAAGGTAACTTTCTAACATAGTGCAATTTGCTGTTCAAACAGATGGTTGTATCCTTAAGAGAATGATGCTCTTGCATTTCCTGCAGTGGAAACTCGACGCAACAATCTTGTTTAAATGAAATGCTTATGTTATTCATGATTGAGCTTATGTGCAACTGCAGAATGATTACTAACCACATGATTTGTTCTCTGAAAAATCCCAGACGCACACATGGTGTGGCATGCAGCAACCATACCCAAACCAACTATGCTCCCTTTTTGTTGTCTGCTTCCATTTGTTTCCACCTATCTCTTTGAGCAAAGGGGTGGGCACAAGAGGCGAATGAAAAACAGTCACCCTGGGTCCACCTTTTCTCAAAGATTCCGCAGGTACCCTTTGAGAGTTTTGCACTTGTTTTTTTGCCTGGCTTTATACCAGTCATCAACTGCATTCAGTTTGAAATGACCAAACAAATTAAGTCAATTCGATCATAATGTCCAAAAAGGTAAGGTAGTGAATACTGTTTCAAGAAGTCTTGTACCTATTGCAAGAAAAACAACCAAAAAGTCTCAGCAAGAAAAAACAGGTGTTTGCACTCTTCTGTTAAATAACTTATAAACCACTCCTAAAGCCACATTTCAATCAGATCTGAACCAAGTCATATGCTTTTCAAAATAAAGCAACAATTTTTTGCATGTGCCGAAGGTGGCTCCTCAACAACTATTTTGGAAACTTTTATTAAGAGTTTGCCTCAGGCTCGTAAATTCTAATATCAACCCCTCTCTGTGAGGCTGAATTTTCAACCCCTCTCCGTATTATTTATATTTTTATTTATTAACAGACAGCTAATGATGGCACGACAATGTTGGCACAAAACAGTGAGAAGAGCAGTTGCTATGTGCGCTGACAGAAGAGCCCTTGCCAACTTTTTTCTTGGCCACCATTCATGCCAAAGTAGTGAATAGCAGTAGCGGTGAAATGGTTAATAGCTCGCTACCGCATTCGTTATTTTCTTCAAAAAATAGCGGTGCTCTCACTATCACTACTTGAAAATTAGCTCACTACAATAGCTCCCTATTTTGAGTAGCTTGCTACTGCCCACCTCTACCTATATGTGTGCCAATCTGCACTGAACGGGTTAATCAAAGACGGAGACAAAACACCATTACAGTATGATGATGCATCATTCCAGCTCTACCTGTGACATCCATTGATGAAGAATTCATTCAATTATGCAGGCTAGTCAAGATGAGAGCTTGGTTTAAAGTGTGAGGGACAAACATTATGCACACTAATGCTGATTTTTAAAAAAGCTTAAGATGAAATGCAACAAAACTGGCACAAAACTTCTTATTCAAATGTTCTCAATAAAACAACCGGGGAACTTACTGGCACACACAGGATATGTTGAATCATTCCAGTATCCATTGTACAGGCAGGTTCTGTACACTGATCCAACAGCATCATATTCTGATGAGCAAGTCAGCATGCACACACTTCCAACCAACAAGACTCCAGTACAGTTATGTGATCCACCTTTTGTTATAGGGCCAAATTCACTGCAAAATGCTTTTAGGCAAAATATTTTTAGAGAGAGTATTCAACAAATTCATTTTGTAAAAGGAAACTGTGAGAACTTTGATTTCTTTCTAGATATCAGTATCATAACACATCAGGCACATGTTTCATGGGTTTCCAGCCACTATAATACAGCAAACACCAGCATTGCTCTGAGATGTTTGTTTTAATGATAATTGCTATTCTTTCCCAACAAGTTCATGAGCCACATTCAAGCTTTTGCGTTGATCTGACCATGCTTGATGTATTTGCAAATACAAATAAATATCTATCTTTTAGCAGTGACAAATTTTTCAAAGTTCCTTAATAAAAACCCGTGTGTAAAACTTTGTGTCTTCAGCAGATCTACTTGGATTACAATTCATAAAAAGCAGACCTCATTCTAGAACAAAAATATTGCACACATGCAAAAATTGGGACGCACTGACATTTGCATGAACAAGCATACTGCAAAAGCCCAGAATGCACCCATGAGAGGTCATTGCTGCTGTTATTTTTTATATTATTTGTAATTTAAGAAGCAGCAAACCTTTTAAAAGAATAAGGATGAAAAAGTACAAGCATCTCATTTATGCAAAAGTTTCTGCTGACCATACAAGATTTGCTGAACTATGATGTAACAAAGCAGTTTGTCTAGATTTTAAGACATACCACCCACCACTCTATCCATAACAGTAGACCAGGGGCCTCAAAACTATGGCCTGCATAGCATTTTATCCAACCCACAAAGTCATTTTGTGAATAATGAAAAAATGAGATATTTACAAAAAATTGTTGACTTGGTGAAATGCAGCACATCTCCAAGCAATCATATTAAATAAAAGTTTCGGCCCTCAAACTGTTGTGTCATAGCTCATTCAGACATAAGAAAGTTTGGAGCACCCTAACTCACGCTCATATCACCCTGCACTGTTTCATTCCCAAGCCCATATATACCTGTCACTGTGTGCAAAAAAACACTCAAAACACACATGCAATGCATTTCGTTGCTAGTGGCAATTTATTCATTGATTTATTTAAAAAGCATCAGAAGCTCTTAAAAAAAACACTGCAAACTTGCATTGTAAAAGTTTTTAGTTAACGTTGAGCACATATTTCTTAGCTTCAAGAAAACTGAATACATGCCATTCACTGACAAACTCTTTAAATGTTCTCTTCTGGTATTCACAACATGCCCAAGCATACTAAATTCTTATTCATTAGCACTGCTAGTTATCACACTAACAAACTCTTTAAATTTTCTCTTCTAGTATTCACAACATGCCCAAGCATACTAAATACTTATTCATTAGCACTGCTAGTTATCATCACACAGAACATTATTTCTTGCAAGACCATTGAGAGATGGAAATTCCAACCTGTGGTCTTGCAGCCAATGGAGAATGTCACTGCACCCTTCTGCCGCAAGTTCCCTGTAGCATTAACTGTCACTTTCACATGCATTGCATAAGGTCAACACGCACAAATAATTTTTTACACAAACCTGCCTCCCACTAAGTTTAACCTGTGCCTGCCCTGACCAACCCGTGAATGCCAGTACTTGCAAAAATTCACAGGTTAACCTGAGCCGCACAGGACTTGACTGTCTTACCTCAACACCAATGATTGCAAAATCCCAAAAACCACACAAGGTTTGATGAAAAACTGGCCAAAAGCAGCATATAGGGTGTTACTGTGGGAGTGCAATGTGGCACTTTGCTATCAGATTTCTGTGGTTTTTGTCTGTGTCTGCCTCTGTCTGTCTATCTGTGTGTCAGATTTTTGTGGACTGGGTGCACTCCTTTTGAATTCTGTCTTATTCCTGGATTCTGCATGGAACTTTCATTCTTTGGTTCATATATTCTTTTGAAGTTATGTTTGCATAACAAATTTTTGTGCACTGTTTTGCCATGCATTTATGTGTCATTACCTCTGCTTTAGTCTGAATCTAATACCTTATATTATTTCTGCATTGTAATGCAGTTCTTTGTCAATAATCCTGCCTCGGTGTAGCTCAAGAATTCTTTTAAAATTCCACTGTTTTCTTAACACTGTTGGCGCCAGGTAGATTTACCTGCAAATCCTATATTTTTGCATCACTTTCCAACTCCATAACTCACCAGTCGATTGTGCTAGAGAACAATCTGCAAAGAAGATTTTTTTAAGTTTTGGGTTCCAAATCTTTTGTGGGTGACGTTGTAATTGGGGCAGGTTTAGGCCATTTTGCCTAAGATTATCAGGCCCCAACTGTAAGAGGGAAGTGTTTCTCTCAAGTTTTCAGTGGAAACGAGGCTAAAATTAAAGTCTTTTGAGCCTTTGATTGGATTCTAGGTTTTGGTTCAAAAGTTATGGCCAAAACAACTAAATTAGGCAAAAATTACCCAAAAAGTTTCTTTTACCCAAGCTTTCATTATTTCACCCTAACTTTCGAACAAGAAACCCTAGAAAGCCAATAGACTGCTCAAAAGAATCAGATTTTAGCCTAGTTTCCAATAAAAACTTGAGCTAAATACTTACCTCTTGCTGTTGGGGCTCAGGGATCAAAAACCTCAGCCAAAACAGCCTAAACCTACCCCCACTTATGACGTTTTTTTTCAGTGCAGGCTCAAAGACTAATCAAGTCTTTTGAGAGATTGAACAGCTTTCTAGCACAATCGACTGGTGAAGTTGCGTGAAAACAGCATGTCAATGGATGATTTCAAAGTCCAAGTATCTCATACACTGGCAGCGAATGTGACTCAGACTCGAGTCTAGTTTCCAATGAAAATTTTAGCGAAACACTTTGGCCTAGCGGTCGGGCCCTAGGCCAGGCAACATGAGCCAAAATGACCATAAAAATACTTCACTTATGACGTCAGTCACAAAAAATCCACATCCCCAACCAAAATTTTTTTTTCGAGTGCAATCTACTAGACTGGACGATCCATTTGAACCCTTGAACAGCTCTCTAGCGCAATCGGCAGAGGAGCTAGGGCGTTGGTAAGGCAACCGAAAACTGCTGTTTTTCAGGCCGAAATCGAAATACAACCATATCGTACGCCGGTTCTCAAAGTGTTAACACGTATAGAACCGACCTACGGTATTTTTGTACTTTGATTTTGGCCTGAAAAACAGCAATTTTCGGTTGCCTTACCAACGTCCTAGCTCCTCCGCCGATTGCGCTAGAGAGCTGTTCAACGGCTCAAACGGATCGGCCAGTCT
>JGI24158J21664_10004751_pt1 | contig 17551 bp, 9 predicted proteins | sample Ectturendosymbi3_FD_21664 | JGI IMG/M metagenome (IMG submission 21664)
TTTTTTTCTTTGATAAAGATTTGGTGTGTTTATTTTTTATAGAATAACAGCAATTAATGCCAAATAATAAATATATAACAAAATATTTGTATTATTAAAATTTCGAAAAGATACACAAAACAATTTATAAGAAAAGTAAAGACAACTCAAAAAAGCCCAACATTTATAAGCAGGTGTATTCAGTATGCTGGTACATAGAGATCATATACCTTCAGCCTTCAGGTTTTAAGTTCATTATCTACGAGTATATAATACAGCAATGTAGGCAATCCTCAACATCATCATAAATTTTGATGCTAATTTTGACATAATGATGCTTGCTTAACCATTATTTTGAAATGTTAATTAGGAATTAATTTTTTAAAAATCAGTTTATTTGCTGGAAAATATGACTTTTTGTAACAGAACCGGCTGACAAAAAATTTGAATCCCACCACTGGCTAAGAGCAATACGCACGTGCCTTGATCACTAGCAAAACGCATTGCTTTGTGCTCGAAAGGCAAGTAATCAGAGTGTGGACGTTTTTCTTGAGTAAGCTTGTGTTTGGGGAGGCTGCAATAACAAACTTCGATCGAGTTGTTGAGCTTGGCAGCACAGGTTAAGCTAACCAGCAAGCACGGGAAGTGTTACCGGTGCGAAGCCGACGAGTCAAACAGTAGATGTTAGTTGATCAAGCAATAGTACAAGTAGAACGGGGATTTGAAAAAGGTACTCATTATTGATTGCTGTGTCGCGCTCACCAGCCACCAATTATTACAATTGTAGCTTGACACGACCAGACGCGTCTGGCAAGTTGGCAACGCCCGACTGAATTGAAGGCTTTCGCTTCTGCGTTCTTCGCCAGGCGTCCTCACGAAAACAGTAGGCTAGAGCGAAAGTGCGTCGCTATGCTACTCACGTCACGCAACAAGAGCCTGTTTAGCAGCTGACGAGGACATTTTGGATTTTAATCAATCACCATCGTTTAGAATCAATTTTTTTTTCAAGCATCAATACAACAAGAAACAGACATTGCGCACACAGGCAAGTTTACCAAGGATATGATGATGAGCAGACATCCGGCAAAAGTGACAAGCATGTACTGGTAGACGTCATAGTAGGGTGTGTCGTGATTCTTGATTTCTTCGTTGGGGTTGGACTTGTAGAGGCCGCAGTACTGGTCCAGTTTTCCGAAAGAACGCGTGTTATCGCCGGGCCCGCAGATTTTTCCGTAGCCCCGGTCATTAGTGTTATGAAACATGATGAGACCTGTAAATCAACACCTCGCATGTTACAATTGCTAAAGGCAGTACCACAAGATGAAGGGAACGACCGAAGTTCTTTTTCAACATTTGCTGATCAACAGGAGCATTTGATTGACTGTAAAGAATCAAGACCGGATAAAAAAAATCACCGGCATGCCAGGAAATAACACTGCGGTAAAAAAAAGTCGCGAGAAAACTCGGTAAGAATTTGTCTGAAATATTATACTTTTAAATCCAACATCTCCAGTGCTGCTAACAAAGTATTGCCCATTGCCCAGAGTGCCGGTCCTATTTACAGCTTCTTTCAACAGCTTGCTCACGACGAAACACAGTGGAACCAAGGTCTTCTGGCAAGAAATAGTTTATCTAGGAGGCCTTGGTGCAACCATATGCCGGTTCAAAACTAACACTGTGGTTATGCGGTCGAGTTCAAACCGTGCAGATTTCCTAAAACCACATCATGATCAAGAACCTACGTCTGTAGAGATTATCAGCAACGTAGAATCCTAAACCACCTGAGACCATGACCACGTTTGTGGTAAACCAGCAAGTTGCCGTGGCGGTTCAGTTCAAAAAGAGAGCAGTGGTATTCGACCTCTTCTCTATGGCGGTGAGCTACTGCAGTAAACGACAAATTGATCTGAGTCGCACGCACATCGCTTTCCACCCACTGATGTAAAAACATGGCAACAACATCTTCGTAAAGCAGTACATTTTATGCCAATTGTATAATAGCGCATGCAAGAAATCACGCAAAGCAAATTTCACAACAAGAATTTTCATACACGTCAGAATCGCCCAATCTCTACTATTTTCAAGCATTGTTCCACCTACATATTGAGAAGATCTATTGATTGCTGCCCCCCCCCAAGGCAAGCCTACCGTTCGCTTCAAGAGAAAGTTATGATCTTTAAATAATCCATAGACATGAAATGACAATGCACTTCAATGTAACGGCTGTGCAGAAAAGTGTGACTGCGAACATCGTGCCAGTTGTTGTATGTACCGTTAGGAATTAGGTACCACACGGTGTTCGAGTTTAACACCATAATCAACATCTACCCGCAATCATCGCCCGTATAGTGTCATTCTGTCGCCAACGAATGGTTACAGTTGACTGAGCGGGGAATTCTCATTGGTTTTTGCACGTTGAAACGATCAGTCAGACAGGGAGTCATGAATCAGACTTTTTTCAACGTGCAGAAAGTTTGAGAACCACTGAATTAGATGGTTCAACCATCATTAACAGTGGTTTTCACTTTTGATTGCTCCAATTTTTGTGCTTTAGAAAGCTTAATGCTGTTGGATTGCCAAGACACCTGTGAACCAACCGACTTAAACGGAGACGTTGGTGGATTTCGCATAAGTTGAAAACTAAACCAATGTTCCCCCAGCTTTCAACCGAATCGCCCTCTTGACATCCTTTTATTGACTAGAATCGTCGCACACAGACCCAGGGAGCGCCCAGTCCACAATCCACATCTACAATTTGTTTTTGCATTCAATACTGCAGAGCCAACAAATAAATGATGGTACCCTCATTAAAAAACAGAATGTTTTCTTCCAAGATAAGACATTTCACAACACTTAACAATTTGAGCTTTTTGCAGTGCAGTTGTTTCATTGCCACATCAACGGAATCCTTCCCCGACCTGCTAAAAGCTTTTAAAATTTTACCTCAATTACACAAGTCTGTTTCCGGCAGACTGTTTTCATGCCAAAAACTGTTGCAGGATTCAAAATAGAATGTTAGCCGGGATTGTCAAAAAAAGATATTTTTTTAGCCAGGATTGATTGTTATAGAAACAACCATCACAATCTACTTTTTTCTCTTTATATTAACATGAATACAAGAACAAAAGGTACTTTATTGTATGCGGTGAGTTATTGCATGCAGTAGCATGTAAATGCATATGCAAAAAATAACCAAACATGTGTCGTAAAAGCTTTTTAAGCACAATCAATCTGATAATTAATCCTTTCTTTGAATTGGCGTTTAGCTTGCTGAATTTATGTATATATAAATATATTCGGTGGTTACAGACTGCCTCCACCCAGAGCTTATTTCGGCCTTGACCAATGGCGGGCAAACTGCGGTTTACCAACATGTTTTGTGTGGCTCTTCTAACTGAATTGCAATATCTCAAATTAATAGCTAGTTGTCGCCTCATATTTAATGTTTCTTTCATTTATCAATGTGTTTACACGAATTCGTATGGTTAGTTCCCAAGCAGTCTGCGCGATTTGATGTAGGTCAGTTTGTGGAACTTGCATTCTTTAACGAACTGTATTTGACACTTCAAACTGATTTTGCGGCTCGTTGATGTTTTTGATTTTCTGCCAATGACTCTTCTATTGAACAAGTTTGCTCATCTCTGGCCTAGACCTACAACGAAAAACAGTCCGATTAAGCCAGTAGTTCTCAAACTTTTTTATCCCATGCACCCCTTTAACTGTTATTCACAGATAAAACCCCCCTTAGAAATTTAGTTTGTAAAGAACACTTTACATCAGTACACTAAGAAGAAAAACTAAACTCTTCACAATGGATAAACTCTTGGTCTCTAATTTCATTACATTTTAAACAAAATCCTACATACAAAATCCCCCTTCCAAATACACAATTCCCCCCTGGTGGGAAATTCCCCCCAGTTGAGAACCCCTGGATTAAGCATCAAGATTAGATGATTTATATGACTACATATTAATTGTCTGCCGCATTGTTAGGAGACAAACTTGTTGTCACCGAGTTGGAGTAGAAACCATCCTTGCATCAGACTAGCCAGGAGTTCACATTACAGTACACATTAAACTGATGTTCATAAAATTTAGAAGCAAATTTTTAATGCCCATTCAATGCCAAGATTGTTAATTCAATGCCACGCCTTACATTTTTATATTATTGACTTTTAGTACTGTTGCACATTTAAGTAGCTGCTGAGACTGTCTTTAAGTTTCATCAAAAACACATGCATTATAAATAATCTCACCTAATTGCACCAGATCAATGCAGATGGAGCTGTGAACGCCTTCTGTGAATCCGCGTTCGTTCAAATCAGAACACCGAAGCATGGATATGCGATAATAGTAGACGCCAAGTGTCGTAAAGCAAAGGAAAAATATCCAGGCAAGGATCAAGAGATACGTGAGAAACATGAGCTGAGAACACGCATGGGATTAACATCAGGCACAAACTACTGAATGGCGTTCCGGATAAAGTTTACCACTGCGCAACTGTAAATTTCAACACAGCAACTATAGGGACAAAAACGCTCTATTAACATTCAACGAGTCGTAAAACTCAAGAAAAAAAACAACATTATTTTCAAAAGCATCCATGCACCAAAAAATTAAATAACATGCATTATGTTTTCAGCAACATATGTTTGTTCTCTTATTGGACGAAGCATGCTCCAAAGCGAAAAAATGTAATTGCACACTGTGACTGCCGCGCAATGGAAAATGAAGGTGAAGCGTTGACGGGACATTGAACACCAAACCTTTACAGATTACTCCAAAATTAAAGTTTTCCAAACCACGAATAACGCAAATCACATATACGCATTGCAAGTGCTACGCCTTGGCCAAAATTAACTCCGTCTTGTCCTCAATCGTACGCACCAAGCCCCAACCAATTGTTTGCGATTGCAAGTCTCTGTACAAAAACATTGAGCAGTACCTACCATGCTTGCCTGCGTGTCCGTAGTTTCACCTTTTCTACATCAAAAATCAAGTCATTGAACAAGTTATTTTGATTTTAGGAAACTTCGTGCCACAACATCCGTACACAACTTTTTCACGACAAACAGGAAAAGTTTTATGTTTGCATTTTAACAGTTTCTTTGCGACAAGGAAATGATCTGCACATTTCGAGGAATGTTGTAAACTTCGGAAAATTTTCTAACTCTTAGATTCCGACATAGTCTGCAGCTTGATCAACATTCAATTGTGTCTAGTAAGCAGTTGGTGACTTTGTTTTTGGTTCAAATTGATAATTACTATAAAGTTTCACTCTACCGGATTCACACAAAGCGCAATGCACGCAGATACGAAGAAGTCGATTTGAAGTCTTTCTTACTTTCCCTTTGCTGCGCTGTTTCAAGGATATAACCACCTGGCTTAGGAAAAATGATCTCTATAATGACATCTGTCCTTCATTTGAAAAAGTAAATCAACGTTGTCAAACATGTCGATTACTTTTAAAGAAAATTTTCAGTAAAAGATTATTATCAAAAACTCTGCACCAACGACAAAAAAAGATAAATTGTATAGCCATATGAACAAAGATGAGGCTTCGCACCATTGTTTCGATTTTGATGAAACCTGGTGACCAGCCTCCAGCGAACCTCAGACTAAACGTTTGAAATAACAAGACCTATTTTATCAATGTTGGATATAAACACGAACACATGGGGTCGTGCTTATATTTAACAAAAAACAGCGGGAATCAATTACTTTGCTTTCAAGTGAGAAGCATGTAGTCACATTCCCCGTGAATGCAGTGGCAATTGGATTTCAGAAGTCGACTGTGCTTTGACTATTCCCTTTACTAATTTTTAGGCTAGAGCTCAGATCTGAACGATCATAGAATTGGTATATACAGAACACAAGCCGGTACACACTTTTAATATTGTTCTTACTTATCACCACATAAGTAAATACGTTTTATACGTTTTAATGCAACTGAAGCCCACATTGCTACACTGAAGTCACCCAGTTTACCAGCGTACTGACAAGCACGGGCGCAATAGGGACTTGATGGGCTGCATACACCTTTCCTTGCTTGGTGTCGGCATTTCATACAGATGCTTAATCAGCACAAATGGACTGTCAAATATTTCTCAACCAACAAGACAAGCTGCCAGAAAAGGTCTTCACAGAATTCCAAAAATGATATTTAAATTAAAAGCTCTTGATCACTCCTATCGTTGGAGACATGTAAATTAGCAGTCAAGATGCCACTGACTTCAACGCTGCCGTCTTTTCTGATGCTACATTAGCTACACAACATTTGTGACGATTACTTATAGTGTTTACGGAATGTTGAAATGTTAAATGGTTTGAATCAAGGTTGGGTTTTCATAGGTACGTCCGCCCAATATCAAACTTAATCCAGCGATTTTCAACAGAAAATAACATTTCTTGCAGTGAAATCTGAACCTCAAGCAGGAGGCATTCTAAGAAGTTATGTACGGGCCAAGGTAGAAGCTACTCTTAGGAAATCAACGATTAAAAAACGTTTAAGAACGCTGCAGTGCTATCTACATACCGATGATGTTAAGCAAATCCCAGAGCTGCCAGTTTTGCAGCCACGACTCTTGGAGCGAATGGCTCGAGATGTGAAATGATTGTCACATGCAAGAACAATGGTGAAAATAACCATGAACGGTATAATAGCGTAAAACGAATACTTGATAGACCGAAAACTGAAAAAAAGTAATAAGCATTGCAGATACAACTGAAACACATGCAAACTTAAAACAAATAACAAATATCTGCATCATCTATGTTCAATACTGCAGTAGTTGAAAACACTGAACAAGCTAATTATACACAATACTTTGAAAAAACAAGCTACGAAAGTCACTTTACAGCATGATATCCAATCAAAACTATCAATTTAGTACAATAAAAAAAAACAATACTGTTTATCGAAAGAAATCCTTTCCCAGCAAAGAATCAGACACCAAAGCTCTTACAGAGTATATATTTTGCCTATGAAGTAGGCATCATCAGCTCTTATTCAAATAAAAAAAACAATGCTGACAGTTTCAGTATACGTTATTGCTAGCATCACATATTTCAGACATTGTATGCAACTTATTCATTGCTCAAAAATCCTATGAATGGCAGCGGTATACTGCAGGTCTTTTTCAAGAGTTTTTTCCAAAGAAAGCAATGCAAAGCATGTGATTCCTGATCATTGCAAAGTAATCACAAAACAACATCAAAAAATGAGGTATTTGTCAGTGCAATAGTGTCTAGAACAGTGGTTCCCAAACTCTTTCTGATCGTGTTCCACTTGAGGGTCCCATACTGTCACCACCTACAACCTTGTTTCAGGAAAACTATCTGCCAAATATGATTCGGTCAAAAGTTTGGAAAATCAGAATTGATGCAAATGCGACATGAACAAAACGGCTGTGAGAAACTATTACGGCCATTTTTTGAAACAAACAAGGGAAGTGCACAAAATTTCTGGAATTTATTAGCAGAACCCAATAAGTAAAAACTATAGTTGTTAATTTTTTGTGTGAACACTAGCATGGAAGGATGCCTATTTCTGTGCCATCTTGATAGCCTTGCTTTGAAAATACCCAGAAGCTCTTTCAAACAGTCAACAAATTGAAGGTGAACCTGTCACAGCATCATAACAATGCTATCATGGCAGGCAGCACACAACAACAACAAAACGCTTATTACACATCAAATAAAGTAAAAGATAAGTGGATTCAGCACCATGTTATATAATAAATACCTTACTGCATACATCATAACACTTCACTCCACATGCAACAAGCGACTATGGACAGTGCTAAGAAATGCTTATTTCTCAGGAATCTGAAGTTGCAGGAACAGACTTATTTTGTCACTGAAGACTGTAAAATTTCACGTATAAGCCGCATGTTGAAAACTTCAGTATTGGAGAAAAACCAACTTAGGCAACTAAACAGTTTAGTATATTATTTTCACATAGAATAACATGAAATAACCGTATTGAGCGCTAAAAGTACACAAAATGAAATCACATTTGCATCCACTATATAGCCATAAGTTGTAACACTATCGGTGCATCCACGCATTCATTACTGTATCTGTATGCAGTGCTATAGATTTGGTCCAGTAGTTCTCCAATGAAAACATTTTAGAAGGCTGCTTGAATAAAATTTAACACAAAATGTAATAAACACATAAACAGTAAAGCTACTTACACATCAGGAACACGATTTCCTAATTTCTGCTGATCTGCCAAAATAAATTCAGAGGCGAAAGCACCTGGTGAGTAGATATAATTGGGAGGAGGATCCCTTGCAGGGTTTCCTTCAAGGGGTCCATACTTTAAAAAAAGATCTAGTGTACCATCCAAAGATGCCCATCCACCACCTATAACAAACATGTTTGCAATCAGAAAGCTACCACCGGGAGAATAGTAATAACTTTTGCAAAACAACTTGACAATCAACTTGGATTAAAAAACAAAATAGACATAATTAGAATGACACAGAATCTCAATTCATCAAATAACATTCGGGTCAGTGGAAGTGCCTGGCCATTTTTGTAGTTTTACACGAACCAGAGTAAGTGCACCAACGTTTTGAAAATATTTTCTAGACCAAGTTGTCAGTTGCAACTGTTTGGTGTTGACCTTGTGAAAATGGTTTAACAGTGTATTTGTAATCATTGACAAGTTTCCAAATTGTCTTCTCAAAAATTGCACGTAACCTTATTTTATCTCAGGAACTTGCCACTTTCTAAAATATGAGAAAACATCTTTTGATTCGCCTCCACAGATCAGTATTTCTAATCAATGTACAACATTACAGCACAGATATTGTGTTGGATTTTTGCATATTTGTAAAGATTTAGACCAGTGGTTCTCAAACTTTTCTGCATGTTGGCACCCAATAAAAGTATACAATTTAGCCAAACAGTTACTAATACAAGGAAAGTATGTGTCAAAATAAATTTGAGTACTTTTTACTTGAAATGCATGATAAAATAATACACAATCCAAAATGCACTACACTATTGTTTGTGACATAACAAACAAAACAGTTTTCATAATGTCATCACAATAGATGATTTAATAAAAAAGTATTCAAGCCAAATGTTCTTTTAAACTACTGTAGCTGAGATTTGATCAACCCTCTTAATTTTTTTTATTCCTTGAAAAACGCCATTTGGATTCCTTGCCCAATTAGCAATAATTTTGAATTGGAGGCTTCATTGCACCAGCAGTTATCCATTGACACCCTGGCCATTCCGTGACCCCCATTCAATGCCTTGGATGGTCCAACTGACCCCTGGGGGTGGAGTTTAGACTATGTCGTTCACTCAGCTCTTGCTGTTAATTGCACAAGCTTGGGTTCACTGGATTTTTGCTCAGCCTGGTGTAGTCATATGACAGACAGTCACAGCTAGTGTGTCTAAGAAGCTCTGGAATCAATCTACTGCACACTAATTATGGCGTATGCCAGGGTTCGACCCTTGCTCCATTACTCTTTTTGATGTTTGTCAAAAACATTTCTGCAAACTTCAAACCTTGTTTCCTTATTTGTGGAATGTAGATATTAACATGTTCTTCTAAAATTCCCAGTGCTTTGCATAATGATTTAAAGATGTGCATTTGGTTCAAGGCTTGTTTAATGACATTAGCCAGTAAAACTTGAGCTATCAGTGACCCTTTTGCCTTTCATGCTGCATTCCAGTTGGCACAGTGTCAGTTTCACTGCCTGCAAGACGAAAGTTATTTTTTCAATTTGCATAGTTTGAAACCTGAAGACAAATTTATGAGCTAGCATATATACATGGACAACAAGCTAAGTAGTTCTTTTCGACAATAGTTGGTTGTTACTGAAAAACCTGAGATGGCGCAGCCCATGCAAAGCATACAAAAAGGCTTGTGTGGTACTTTTTTATATTCTATTTGCTTTTGTAAATAAAAACATCGTTTAGAGCAGAGATGGACAAACTCCAGTTCGCGAGCCTTTGCATGCAGCTCTGCGAGCTTTCTGAAAGATTATGATTGTGTTTGTTTATGATTTTTTATTTCTATTGTAAAATGTAAAAATACTGTAAAGTGGTACTGTTGTAGCTAGCGTGCTGTGTAGTGTTACATTTACAAGTGATTCTAAAAGTATTATGATGTCACAGAAGTGTAGATTGCAAAAAATTGGTGTCTTTATATTTTTATGTTGTGGCTCTTTGTAACTTGGGTTTTACGATATGCGGTACATACATAAAGCAGGTTTGGCCAGCCCTGGTTTGGAGTCTCCAAATGATGTGATCAGCTTTTTAGCCAACCAAACGTTAGTTGTATAGTGTATGTGCAACTGTAGCAGTGGCTTTGTGTTAAGTGTTCAGGTAAGTTGTTACAATCTGAGTCACTGACGTGACTTCTGCAATACTGCTTCAATGCTGCAAAGACAAGTTCCTACACCTCATTTGACTTGTTTTTCATAAACATGTGGGATATATTTTTCCATGTCAACAACAAATACATTGAGAACTGAAAATTTTCAGCCAAGCAATTGCTTCCAGTACTTTATCATGCATATGCTTCACAAGTCCTGGACAATGGGAGATATTATTATGATAACTGTTCAGTTGCAGACACTAGTCTTGAAAGCAATCACAATTGAAAAATTTCTATTCAGATGTCCCAAGACTACCGCATTTAAATATCTCAAGCAAGGAGCAAGGTATTCTCACATTAGAATAGCTTGACCCTATTTCCCTGAACTATTTATCCTTTGTATTTTTCTCTCAACTAACACCACGTAAACAACTAACATGTACAACTAACACCACGTAAAACTCAAGCCTCTATAGAATTCCAGAACAGGACTTTTTGGTCTGGCCGTGTCGGTATCAGCCGTTTTGGTCTGGACCATTTCAGTCTGGGGACATTTCAGCCATGATATTTCTGTACATAAACAACTAACTGCATTTATTTACTTAAATTATTATATAGGCAGGCGAAATGTCATGCTAGCTGGCATTATATCAACTCCCTTTTGAGGAGTCATGATTGCAATTAAATCTGAACTGTAATTATGAGTTTGAAGTATTTGTATTTAAGTGAAAATGTCAATAATGATTTAGTTTGCTTGATGGTGATAACGAAAATCATATGTTCATGCTGATTAACTGTTGGATCTTGGATCATGTTTGTAGTATTTTTAAATAAAACCTTTCATTGATGTAAGTACGTTTGCATTAAAAAGTGAACATAAAGCAGGGCTGCAGAAAGTGTGGAAATCGTGAAGGAGCTTTCTGGGAAATCGCACATGCTTGCAGGAAATTAATCAGCTGCAAGTCAAGTAAAATCAAATAATACACCAGGAATTGCAAGAAAACTTCAAAACAAACTATACGAAATTCCCTTGCTCAGTCACGGTGGTCCAATACCTGGCCTTGTGACGCAACAGTTACATCTACCTAAAAATAATGGTCTCATGCAGTTGTTGGTTGCGTGTAGGGTTGCCAATTTGGCATTTTTGAAACCAAATTTTGAAATTCACAGTTTTTTGACACACTTAGCTTTTTTTGAAAATCAAAAATACTAGTCAAAATCTGGCTTTTTCTTTTTTATTTTTTTCAGTCTGAAAGATTTGGCTCTGGCTAAACTGCATACACCTGAGCTGCATACACATTACAAATATCTTCTGATGGGAGTCTAGGACCATGCAGGGTGTAGAGAATATTGCAAAGATTTTACTGTTGCCCTAAAATTTTTCGATGTATTTAATAAGAAACAAATGCACGACAGTGTATTTACGGGGAAAGAAATTGCTTAAAAAAATCTGAATTGCATTTTATCGATGTTTCTGACGAGTTTTAATATCTATTTTTGTTTGGTTATGCATGTCTTACTGTATGTATGGCCTGCATGTCTGAGGACTGCTATATGGTTTATTTTGGCTTTTTTTGAGACAAGGTCTGCCTTTTTTGGTGAACCAGGTCGCGTGTGGTAGACTCGTAATGGCGGCGGCAAAGTGTTAGTTTTAATATTGCTGCTATGATGACACATGTGGTCAGAGGACATTGAGGCCAACACGTCGTAACTACGTGCGTAAAAAATAAAATTAGGCCAACACGTCTTAAAACTACGTTCTGAAAGTCGCATGCTGCCCCCCAAGCACCTTTTGTGCGGCTCTCAGCAGTCTTTCAATAAAACCAGTAGCGTAGCCAGCCCAAAACTTGGGGGAAAACTGTTAACACTATTTTCTTTGGCATACCGCCCATCAAAGCACAACGACTATATCTTCTAAAAATTAAGAGGTGAATGGCCCTATAGGCCCCCTGTCTACGCCTATGAATAAAACCTCTATTATTTTGTGTAACAGACTTCGTTCTGCAATAAAACAAAACGTGTGAATTGACTTGCATTAAAAATTTTTTAGTGCGACTCTCTCACAAAATCGTAGATCTGGATTTGGCTCCTTTCAGTGAAAAGATTGAGAACCACTGACTTATACTGTGCAGGAGCAACAGGCACGCCGTGATTACGCGTCTTGAGAGTAGGAATTGCTCGACCTTGCTGTGCGAGTTACGTACAATCTTGCCGTAACACATGCGTGAGAGGTTATTACAATTTATTACCCATAGGATATCTTTAGTTTGGTGTCTAGAAGTCTCTCAATGGTCTACAAACTACGATTTGGTTGGTCGTTGGAAACCGTGTTACGATTTTCCATATGCCGGCGATTGTTTCGAAGCTTCATGTAAACAGTCCATATTACTTAAATAAATTTTCTAAAACTGTAATGTAGTAAAAATTCCTTGTAAATTGAATAGTGCCCACAAAATACAAATTTTAAACGCGGGTTAAGCAAGGATTAGCCGCGAAGATTTTCCGCTTCCATCGGTTTTGCACTCGTCAGTATCTCGTTTTTGGGTACCGAGCGGTAGCGTGACATACTGCGGGGATGCAACTGTTTACACGTTGAATGTGAACCGATGCTAGTAGGCTGAATCAATCCAAGTTGATCTACAGTATGTGAACGCAGTGATAGTTAAGGCTCTTGAGCGCAACGTTTTCAAGAAAACAAATTTCTTTTGCGACGTCATAAAGGGGCGATCGTCTTCACCTGGCGGCCACGGGAAATTTCGACAAGCTTCCCGGGAAATTCACATTTTTTGAAGCCCTGGACGTCAGTGACGCAAGTTTAACCCGTAATATTTAGATTGACGGAAAATTGATGTCTATTGTAAAGTTATATGCCACAAAGAATTGTTTGTTTTCTCTGCTTCTTTCGTATTGTTTAGGCTGCGGGGTTACGGCTTCTATCTGAATGGCGAGAATAACACTTGTGTCCAAATACAAGCTATTTCAGGGACGCACGATTCGACGAGTTCATTTGTATGATTAGAAATGCACATTTTAATGATTGAACTTAAAGCGGACTGCCGCTTGCAGCCTTGAAATACAGTACTTGGATGCAAGCTTAACGGTTCCTTTCTTTGTGAAATCCTGAAGCTCCATAACCTGTTGCTTGTGATGGAAGTGTTGCAACCTCTCGGTTGGCGTTGCATTGAATGTGCGATTCACTACGAACGGAATGTGCGCGAAGAACAACACCGAAAGATATGTGGCGCGAACAAGCAGTAATAGAGTGATCGTGGCGTGTAATCTCTGCCGATACTAACATGTGAACGATTGAACGTAATGACTAGCGTACGCGAAGAGTGATCGCGGCGCGTGAACTTAATTGTTGCTTGCTGCCACAATGTGAAGCTTTGCGCACTTGCCACTCGGGCTTTGCAAAACGCAGTAGAAGCCCAAGCGGGCTGACAACCAAATTTATCTTGTTTGGGGAAGAACTTGACCATAGGGTTTTTTTACTGAGTCTCATCAGTCTCATCTGAGTGAAAGCAACGGTCATCAAAATGAACATACTCGTTTCTGGTTATACTATTGTTATTGTGTTTATTTAAAAATATATACGTTGTCGGTCGAGTGCTGTTATAGCCTAACATTCGGCAAGAAATTCCTGACAAAACTTACTGATCGTAATGACCAGAAATATACCAAACGAAAGCGATGGCTTCATTTAGTGTTGAATGAAAGCTTCTGATCTGGAAGTGCAAAACCCCTCAGGAGAATATGAACGTTTTGTTTAGGTCAGTGCTCTTTAACAACCTTTTTGTCATCGCGGAACCTCTGATATGCTTTCGCGTTTGTCATGGAACCTCATTAACAAAAATTTGAAAAACACGAATTACATGCAAGAAAATCAAATTTTATGTTATGAGACACTTCAACAAATAAACAGTTATTACAAAAGTTAAAAAGCAAGAAATTTAATGACTCGGTCGTTCTGGCATTTCTGGAATGTATCTGCTACATTCAGAATTTGGCAAAAAGAACCCTTATCTCAAATATGTGCCGTCCCATTTTTTAACTTTGGCAATTGAATTATATTTAGTCTGATTCGGATTAGGTGCCTCTTTTACATTTGAAATGCATTGCTCATTACCGTCCACACCTTCGCTGTTGTTATTATTTCACTTCACATGACAAAGTATGTTATTTTGCTTCATCTGGCTTGACTAAATAGTAAAAAGTTGGGTTGCACACTGTTTTTATTTTATTGCCACATACGCTGAACAGCAGCTCTAGTCCGTTGTCTACTCTCTACTACTACGATCAGTGTTGCCAGATTTCAAACAGCTTTGTAGCCAAATTTCACAAAATAGTTAGCCAAAAGTAGCTAAAATTGGCAAAAACCTGTAGCCAAAAATAGCCAAGTCTAAAAACTAACAAAAAATTTGAAAAGTTACTAAAAATTTCACTTTGTCAATTCCGTGGACTGTAAAAAATTAGTCTCTGGCGCGTTTAGGAACCACGCAATCTTTGCAAAGCCAATTTGTAAAGGCAGTGGCTGTAGATGGTGTACATATCATCGCACCTTACGCAGATATAACATGTGTCCACAGCCTCCGCCAATTACCTATTTACAAATGCAAAATCAAACATCTCATCATTGCTATCAGAACTTTTTAACTAGTCACCATTCTGCCGTATGGTATAATGGGGAACGGCAGTACGCTGGTGTTTATTAGAAGCATCATGGCTGCTTAAATCTGATCGTTGTGTTCTGATTTCACGACAAAACTTGCACTGGGCTTTCTCAGCATTACTTTGCATTTTTCGAATCCATGGCTCAAAACTGTTCACATTCTTTGAAACTTGACGCCACTTCTTGTTTATCACTGACAACATCAGCCCCAGAAGCAACTAAGAACATCTGAGTGTTTCAGAACAAACCAAGCTGGAGACCTGGCATCAATAAAGCGATGACTCCATTCCAGCAACTTGTAGATCGTTATTAAAAATTGAACATTTCACAAAACAATCTGTACAAGTAGTGGTTTACAACTCATTAATCTACAAACAGTATCGTTGTTTTGATTTTCTAACCGAAACTGGGCACAAGCGTCTCATTCTTCCATTTAGCTTCATATAAAACATCAAAAATAAAGCTGTTAAAACTAATAGGATCTCTTAGAACCATGATCTCTAGAAGATTTTTATGAGTGTTTATGCAACTTAGGACTTTACACAAAACCAATTCTCTGAGTAGGTAGAATCAATGCAGTCAAGCACGCGTCTGCTACATTGTTGCCACTCTGTTGTTAGGGAAAAGTACTAGATTTGAAGAAAACACGCTAGATTCACAAATAAAACGCTAGATTACAAATACGTGACATATTTGTCAGATAACAAGAAAGTTGGTGTTGAACAGGTGGGTGTTTGATAAACATATATCTATTTCTTTATTTGTCTCAGACCAGATGGTCAATATACCACACTCACATACGCAAACGATTATTCTTTACGCCATAAAATCTTTCAATTTCGTGTGTTAAAGTGTTACACCTTAAGTCATAATGAAAGATTTTAAGGCATAAAAGAATAATCGTGTAAATTACCACATAGTGGAAAAAGACCAACCGCACATCCACGCCATTGCTTTTGAGAAATTCCTTGTGCTCTGAAATGCGAAACTTTGGCAAATGGAGAAATCAGATTATATGCCCTTGTGTAATTTAAGATGTAATTAGGTAGAATTTTTAGCAAATTACAATTGCTCAAAATGAAAAAGTCTAAATTAGAGTGATTATTACACAAAATTGTGTAGTTAATTACATTCAATTCACTCCTAAAAAAACACTAGATAGCAATGAATGAAAAACCACTGGAACCCTGGATGAAATGCAAAAGCACTAGATCTAGCCGAAAAACACTAGAAGTGGCGCCACTGGTCTGCTACATCGACATGTCATGGGACAAGCTGATCACTGAAGCCAAACACAGGGTTTCCATTGGACTGAAGCAGTCGGCACTGGTGCAAACGACCTTACGCATTCGCAAACAACGAATTTGANGGCAGTACAAAATATTAAGTGGATTTTTACGTTTTCAAGAACCAAACCCTGGTCTAAATTATGTACNAAAATCCGCCAAAATATTTCGAAAATAGCCAAAAAATACGCCACCCGCCAAACGCAAATTTNAAAAAATAGCCAAATTTGGCGGAAAAATAGCACATCTGGCAACGATGTACAGTACTGTACAGTGAACTGTACATCGGGAACATCGTGTAGCTATGATGCAACAATAACGTTTTTCTTAACAACTATCAATATTTCTTGTTGCGTTATCTGCACTCAACCTCCTGTAACTAACTTGCCTACTTGGAGTCTGAGTGCGGCATGGTGATCTAAAAATTACATCATGACGCATCAACATATTGAAGCAAGAAATAATTTTCCCTAAAAAACGAGGAACCCACGGAACCCCTGTTGAAGAGCACTGGTTTAGGTCTCGGTTTTAGACACATACGTGATCTCTGTCATTTTGCAAGGAGAATTGCTTAAACACAAATGCGTATGTAATGATAGTTCGCTGTTATTGCAAGATTTAACTGCGTTATACCAACAGATTTTTGCTCTGCCTGGAGATGTGTTCCAACCAGGGTCGGATCCAGCCAGTAAGGTTAAGGGGGGCGATTTCAGTAATATTTGGTCGTCAAGTCTCATTACGGGTTCACTGCCGTAAGAGAGATGAAATATACTTCACAACACTGCTGTGACGAAACAATGGACGGCGAAATGACCTTATATCGTGAATTCTGTTTTCCGATTTGTACAAAATCATGGTGAATAAAAAGCTACTTTCGTAGGTTTTAGGGGGAAGCGATCGTCTCCCCCCAACTGGATCCGCCCCTGGTTCCAGCAATAGCTGCTTGTTTGGCGGACATGCTTCAGTTATTTGACGGCTATTCTTGGTTGTGTCACTATTCACAAAGTACCAGATCGCTGAAATTACAGTTTGTGATGACACAGTAGGTCTGCGTGTCATTTGATCCTTTCGCCGGTCGTGGCAGATGCGATCTCTACATGCGCTGCAATCCTTGTATTCACAGAACGCAAAATTAAAATTAAACCGCAACAGCTTTTTTTGGTTATTACAGTATTTTTGCAGGTAGGCAGGTTCGCCAACCTGTCTTCTATGCTAGCTCGGCAGCAGGGGTTGGCAGTCTCAGTCCGGGCGCCCGCCAAACTGTTCCTTGGCTTC
>JGI24158J21664_10004752_pt1 | contig 17550 bp, 15 predicted proteins | sample Ectturendosymbi3_FD_21664 | JGI IMG/M metagenome (IMG submission 21664)
ACAAAAGCTGAGGCCGCAAAATGCCAAAAATATCATGACCTCCAAAGCAATTACCACTTACAACCAGTGGCAATTGAGACCACTGGTGTGTACGGCATATCCACTGCCCCTTTTTTGAGTGGTCTTGCGAAGAAACTTGATGTGTCTGGCGACCCCAGGGAGTGCCAGTGGTTCCACCAGCCTCTGTCCCTGGCTGTGGTCAGGGGAAATGCTGCCAGCATATTGGCCTGTGTGCGTGTTTGATCTAACTTTAAGTGTTCTTTTTCTAGTAGCTGCTTTTACTGTTCTAATCACCATCACTGCCAACCACTTGCCCCTGTAGCAATGTGTAGTTATTGCCTTCCGAATCCTCGTTCTTTCTGTAAGATTCATCTTCCCTCAGTTGTGCAGTGTTACCTTGTGCATTGGTTAAATTTATTGCTAATTGCATGGCCTATGACGAGAGTACAGCGTGATTTCGTGTTCAACATTGCTTGAAACCTCTGAGGCCGATAAGAAAAAAAAACAAAAAAAACATATAACCTACCAAAAATTTCATGCCTGATGGGTCTCACTATACCTGATTTCAGAATCACCACACAACTTTGTTGTTATATCAGTCCAGCACTAATTTTTCTGCATGGAATAATTTTGTCACCATCTTTCACCCAATATTATGAATTGGGTGTCTGTTAAAATCCTGCCAATCTTGTATGAGTCCAGCAACTTTTCTCTGCTTCTAGAAACGTTTCTTGCATAACAAGCATTGAAGCTGTTGTTTATTAAAATAGAGAATGGCATGTTGTTTCTTTCCAAATAATTATTATACTTTCGGGACCCCATTCAAATTCCCAGAAACAGTAAATACAAAACTAGCTACGTATGACTGCAGGGAAGTGTCAAGAAACTCAACAACACAAGGTCAAATTAAATTTATTAATTACAAAACATTTTTTCCATATTGATGCTGTTTCAAGTGGAAAAAAATATAAATCAAAATGTTGCTTGTGATGAATTGGTTGAGTGAACTAACAGTGAAAGACTGCAAGATTGCAAGGATTCAGAAAGCAATACATATTTTACACTAGGCCAAACAGGCATGGCTGTTCAATCAAGCTTGCATGCAGGTTAAAATGCTGACACTATTCGCTTTGACAAACCACCACAGACAATCACTGGTTCAACCACAGTCATTTTCTGGTGCCACCAATCATGTCATGAAGTTTTTGTCAGATTGATCAAAAATGGGTAGTGGATTTTGCAAGGTTTCTGGGAAGGGTAAATGATTGTACAAGAACAAAAACTTGCACATTTATTCATCAGATTGATTTTTCCATCAGATATAAAACATGAGTTCAAAACAGGAAAATGACCACCACACCAACACCATAGCTTGTTGGTATTTTCACCCATTTTCCCAGAGGAAAAAAGGCATTGTTGCTAACTATAGCAACTTTTCCACGACTTCACAAAAAATTACAGCACAGATGGAAAGATTTTTTTCAACTTAGATGAAAGCCTCATGAAACTGTGAACCATGAAGTGCAAATTGCGTTTAAATAACATGGTTTTATAAACTTAAGATTTTCTTTGACTACATGTACATCCGAAACTTCTTCAAATAAGTTTATGTTCATTTTGTTCACGAATATGTACTCAATGCAAATAAATCTTCATGCATAAAATCCGTAGGATACTACTAAGGAACTCTGGAGAATGATGTATTCTCATTAAAACACTCTTTTTTTAACAACTTTACAATAGTTGAACATGTTATGGACTTGAAAATTTACCATGCATTTAATAAGACACTTGATAAAATTTGCTTGACTACAACAAGTGTCAAACTTCTTTGTTACAAATTTTATTTTGCATTGATTGACAATTGACAAATACTGTAATAGCGTTTTTGAGAGGCAAATCATAGCTTTTGGTGATCACAAAATCAAGAATACTTATGCAGTTTTTTCTTTGCTCAGTTGTCACTGACACCAATTAATTTTGACTGCATGATTCAACAATATTCAGTGATTCATTTTTCATTCACAAGTTTTATAATGCTTGTGGTGTATTGCATGGTATTTCCACACTTTTGCCAAATTTTTCTTGGAAATGACTGGAAAAAGTGTTTTTTGAGACGTGGTATATTTCATCTATTCATTTCTTTAATGTCATTTGATTGTTGTTTAGCCAAGGATGTCACACAGCTGTTGCTCTTGTTCATTAACTCAGTGTTAATACACATATGACATATTGCACACCTCGTTACACAAATGATTTGTCACATGCAACAAGAGGCATTACCTTCAACAGGACAGGAAATGAAGCAGTATTTATTGCTGAGCCATGCAAATCTACCAAATGTTGTTAAAAATATGATTTCCATCATTTAAATTACAGTATGGGAAATCTACAAATTTATTTGTTTCACACATGTGGGTGACACTCAGTATCAGTACTCATACATTGGTGGGTACATGAATAGCAAAGAGCATCAAGAACATTAAACCACTGGCTATTTTACAAGGATATGTTCAATCACACAAATTCAAAAAGGTGAATGTCAGATTGAAGGTTTGAAACACTTGTGTCAGTCTGTTTTGAATCTTTAAACATGACGAAATCAAAAGAACTGAGTAAATTTAGTGGAAACTTTAAATAAGGCCACGATGAAAGTTTCACACTGTTGTTCATGTACTACCTTCTTTTATATGTGATTGCTGGTGTTTTCTTTCAGTAATTTTTATTTTTCAGTGTTGCATGTACTTACCAACTTAAATCTACCATGTGTTCTGATACCATCAACTTTTGTGCTGCGTTCTTTTACTGACCCTTATGAAATGTTATATCATGCATGGGTATATTTTATTAATTCTTTTTTTTTTGCATCAAAGTCATGTGGACTATATCACAAGCGTACTCGAATAACACAAAAACAGTTAGTCATAGCCTAGTACAGAACAAGTGTCAATTGATAAGCACAAACAACACAGGTGCCAAACACTGAAACAATACACCAGCTATAAACCATGTTAACCACAAATTATATAAAAAGTGAATATTTATGCCTACATTATTAATGTAGTTCTACGTTTTCTACGTTTTCCATGGACAGATGTTATGAGAACTCAGGCAAAAAGCAAGAATTTCACAACAAACAACCACAAGATTTATTCCACACTGATTCATCAAATTGTTTTGTTGCCCTATTGAATTTGTGTATTTTACTTATGACAATTGATTTATTGTTTCATGTAACTCAGCTAGTAAACAGAAACAATACAGAGAGCCATCACACAAAAAGGAAAACAATTGTTGCAGTAGTGAACATAACATTAATAAACAAGAACAATATGTGTGGCACAATAACTTATGAATTAAGTGACATTGGTTTCTACAAATTGTTCGAGCAAACGCTTTTTCATGTTTTGGACGTCTGCAGGTATTCGAGGTGTATTTTGAAGTAGCAAATGCATCTGTGTTTATGGGCGTGTTTATGTGCGATGGTTGTGCGCAATATTCACTGGGTGAACTCACCTCGCACAGTCTCGCAGCACGTGAAAACTGACGTCATACATGTGGAAAGAAGTTCGGCTCACGAGCAGCGGGTCAACATCTTACGTCGCTCCAAAGACTGTCAACAAAATTTGCATTGAGGCTCAAGCCATGGATGTCCTGACGGTTGATGGCAGTGGCATTAGCATTGGTGAAAGATGGTAACTTCTAGGTATTCGCAATTTTACGTTGGCTTAACAATGCTTGCATTTATCTAATTAGCTCCCGTTTTCCACGAGTCTTGCGTAGTGCAACGATTTTTGTGCAGATTTCTGATTTAAGTGCGGCAAAAGCCAATGGCCATACAGTAACAATCACAGCAAATATGATTTTTTTCCAGATATCTACTATTCAACAAAAGCGTTACGGAAGTAATAGACACCAAGTTATTTCAATCCGAATTTTTATTGGTTTCTCATTCTTATGCACTAAATGGCATGTGCAAAACCTCTTATCGATGTGGGTCTGTTTGCTATAGTCAGTCGTAATTGACCAGCCTATTAGTATTACATCATGTTCCTGCAATTTTTATTGTGTATCGTACATTCTTCACTTAAAGTATAAAGGAAACGTATCTCAGTTCCATTTTACTCAAATACTTAATAGCCTTCACATCAGTCTTACTCCATGCTTATTGCTTAGGACTTCTGTGTTGCCTATCCTTTTTAGTTAACTTGCTTGTATTCATAAGTTACAATGCATTGGACAAAACGTTTTTAGCAAGCTGTTAGTCTACATTATGTCCAAATACAATAATAAGGTTGCCAATTCATGTGCATTTCACATCTTGGCTGCATTTGTGGTACATTTTTTTTGAGGGTAACTAACTGCTTTGTGTAAGCAGTAAAACTTCATTGTTCTGTGATACAACCATGCATTTTTATTTACCTTTAAGTAAGGGTGTATTATTGTTATGGCATGCTCTGTTTTGCAGATTTGTGAATTGATTGGTCTTGTCTGTTTTTATTCAGAACGTATCTTCTTAAAAATCAGGTTAACGTAATTTTTGTGATTGCTTTGCATCTGTTTAAAACTATTCAAAGGTTCATACAAGTTCATCTCTTACTTCCATTCCATATCACATAAGTGTTACAGGAAACAAGATCACACGACCTTTGCACAGCGTGAAGCAGACATGTAATGAAATTTTGGGTTGCATCTAACTAAGGAATGGTGTAAAAAACTCTCTGAAATGTTGGTGTGTAGGTTATTTTTAGTTGCTCTGTATACATTTTTCAAGAACATGGAATGGTTGGAAATTCTTTTTGTAGTTATCGTGTTCATTCTGCGATTTTTGTATACTGCAGTGAAGTATGTGTGAAATAATCTTTGGCATGTTACAGTTGGCCCAGACCTATTTACTACTGTAAACTTAAGCTTGTTGTTCCCAGAACAAAGCATATACAAATCACATCCTTCAAAACAACATATTAGTGTATCTGCTTGTGTCATAGTAAACTCTAGGCATGCAAACTGCACCGTGAATGTGTAGTACAAATATTAAAATCGGGATATATATATACTCAATGAGCCAAAAATTTTGTATTTTTCATTTGACCCTCATCACCAGTGTGCAAAAGTATCACCTTGTGTGTTTGTGGCAGCCTGGAGATGGCCCCACATGTAAATAAATGGTCACCGCTGGATTATGACTCTGAGTAACAAGTCACTGTGATACTAGTCACCACAAACGAAAGATTGTAATTCATACTCCTTATATAATATCAGTACAACCTGGTATTAATAGAGTGAACTCATTGAGGGAGCTCTATTGCTGCTGGTTGCTTTCTGGTTAGTTAATGCCCAAAATTGCCATCTTTCACTTGTGCTTGCCTCAGTAGTTCAGGGCGATGCAGCCAACTGCAACAAATTGTTCCTGCAGGTTTCACACTGACAGTTTTCTAGCCTCATTGTTTTGTTTGGTTATAGTTTTGATTTAAATTTTAGTTGTGACATGATTAAAGGTTGCATCTGTTTTGAATAACATTTTTTTTTATTGCAAACAAAACAGCCACAATAATCGAAAACATTATTTTATTAAACGTTTTGGCTTATGCGTAAGCCATCATTCATCAGGAATAAATAAAATGTGACAGAAAGAAAAATAAGGATGCAATTTTAAGGCATTCGTACTGTTTTGCGTCATATAGACCATTACGTGTTAAAAAGCAGCAAGGAGATAGATGAACCATCAACATTAGGATCTGGCTGATGTTGCTGTATGAGAAGAGACTTGAACAGGTGAAGTTTCTTTTTTCTTTCTAGCTGTCGCATTTTATTTATATTCCTGATGATGGCTTACGCACAAGCTGAAACGTCAAATAAAATAATGTTTTCGATTACTGTGGCTGTTTTGTTCGCAATAAGAATCTACAGCAACTCTGTGCATTTGTCTTTTGTGTGGTTATTTTCAAGTTGAATTGTTTTCAGTTGCGCTTGTTTCCATCTGTATCAGTAAAGCAAAAGAAAAAGTACTAAGTAGCATTCAGATTCAGTAGTTGGCAATTATTGTTAGCTGTAGCGCTCTATAAACATGTGTGTTTTGTAGTATGTGCATTAGTCTATCTTATTTGAACCTTTTGTTTTTATCTAGTACAGAAGTTGACAACCTTTTTTGCACTACAGACTGGTTTAAGGTAGGCATGATTTCCACAGACCAGTCTTTATGGTGTGGCTGATAAATGCATAAAAAATGAAATAAAAAAATTTAATTCCCAGTAATTCACCATCGTTATCACTAGAAGCAGCCAACTTGGGCAACAATGATTAGCACACCTTGAGCACCAAATGTAGCTATGTTTCAAAAGCAGGATTCAGGTCAATGCAGGCAGGTAGCTGTTGTTTCTGTGCATTATATCCCATTAGGATATAAAATGTTGGAACTTCATGCATGTTAACTTATGTATTTTTGTGCAGTTACCCATGGGTAGCAAGCCACAAAAATGTTAGATGCACCGTAGTTTTAGACAAAACAATTGTTGATTTGCATATTGCTATTAGTTTTGCCTTGTTATTTAAACCAGGGGTATCAAAATTTTCTTGTCCAAAGGGCACATAAGCTATTAGACAAAAGTTTGAGGGCCAGACATCTTATGTAATGAGATTGTTTCTGGGTATGGCAGATTCTGCCAAATCAAAAACTTTTTTGTAAATTTATTATGTTTGAATTATTGACGAAATGTCTTTGCAGGCCAGATTGAACGGTGATGCGAGCTGGATTTGGCCCACATGCCGTAGTTGGGAGACCCTGATTTAAACGATTGCATGCATTTTGTGATTAAGTGGATATTTTAACAAAATGGTATCTTTGTATATAACCTAGCGAAGTGTATTTTTCAAGTTAGAGATTGCGGAGTAAACATGATTAGCAGCATTTTAGATGTGATACCATTTCCACTGTTGCCATGATTTGTTTCACTGCACCTTGTTACCTGTAGTTTTCTTAAAATGGACTTGTAAAACACAATTCCCCTCTTTCAGGTTATTTCAAATCTCAATAAATGGTTGGCTTATTGTTGTAGCATAATGTGCATGGAACAAATATCTCAATACCATTTTAACACCTTGACCAAGCCACAAACTTAAAGTGATTAACAGTATATTATCAAAAGATCAGCAAACATGCATCAGCATGAGTCCCCCATCTTATGTAAACTCACTAAGGTCACAAGTCACGGTTGTTGTACAAGACAAACACAAGTGCAAATAAATGTAATGTTGTTGTAAATGCAATATTCGTTAATGAAAACTGTCAAATAGTGGTATTGCACCACGTTAATGCATCGTGTGCTTACCTTAAGGGTATATATAAATTTAAGGTTGGCAGGCCTCCCACCTGGTAGTAAAAATCTTGAAATAGTATTGAATTTAAAGAACGATTTTCAAGACCTTGAAAAAGTATTTTGAATTTGGCCAAAATACACATAAGTATTGGAAAAGTCTGGAAATTTTAAAAAAGAAAAAATATCAGAAAGTTTCAGAGCCATCTGATCACACTGTGTAATTTACATTCCTTGTAGCCTGTGATTTATTTTGAGTGACATTGCAAGCATTCAAAGTGCAACAAACAAATCTCAAGTGCACCAAGAAGTAAATTGCAGGGTTTTTAGTTTTAGTCATGTAGCAGTAACCTACTCAATTTCTCAATCGCTTTTGGAAAGACAGGTTGTGTTTTTGTTGAAAAAAATTAAGATACTTTCAACGAATCGCAAGAAAGCAGCACTGTGGCAATGGATGCAAAGCAAGTTAGGTGCACATTTGCACTACAGTTCCCAAATTTATCCTGTCCATGATTGCTGTGGGATAATGCAGTGATCAGTGCAGGTTGTGCTGTATGCGTAACCTGTAGTAGCATTGGTGTCTATTACTGCTGAAAAGTAATTCTTTCCAAGCATTGAAAATTTTCATGTAATGCCTTTTGAATCAAAGGTATAAGCATGGTAAAAAATGTATGTAACATTTTGCATTTTCAGAAACATAGGTTAGATACTTAAAGTACAAGTAATGAATTGGGCTTCATGATTCACTCAACAGAGATTGAATCATGAACCAAGTTGCTGACAGCAACATGGTACAGTGCAAGCAAGGCAATTAGAGAACGTATCCTGGAGTGAAGCAAAACCCATATAGATGTAATGTAGTCGTGTTCATTCAAAAATCATTGGTAGAAAAGGTCAGTGTTAACAATTACATTTTATTGTTTTGACAAAACTTAGCCAATATCTTCAAAAATATCAAATGAATATCATGATTAGTTTTTGGGAAGGCAATAAAATTGTTACTTTGTCTCGAACTTATTGCATATGCCTGTGCAACTGAAACTATGATTATGGTCATCTTTGAAAATGTGTGGAAACCTTGGCTTGAGAGAAGATTTGATTGATTTGCAGAATTTTATCAAAAATAGTGATAATTTTTGCATGGTTTATGGATATGCAATTAGGTTTGGCTATATAATTTCATGAGCCAATTATCTCACATTACTTTGAATTGTCTTATCATCTGTGTGTTTTTGTGGATAAAATCTTCTTTTTCGTATAACAAAAATATATATAGACGTTTGCACAGCAATGCAACCAGTGGCTATTAAAGTCCTGTGTGGGGCAGGTTAACCTGCGTGGGTTGCAGGTACCTGCATTTGCAGGGCAGTGCAGGAACCTGCACTGCTGTGTGTTCGGGTGCAGGGTGGGCATGGGTTGAACTTGCTGTGGGGTGAAGCAGGTACAGGTTGACCCTTGGTGCGAGTGCAGGGCAAGCACAAGATGAGAATTTTTTGTGTGTGTGATGGAATGTTGAACCAAAGCACACGACCTATTGTTGCAACCTCTCCGGTGGTGTTGCGTTGATTGTGTGATTCACCACGAGCAGGATGTGCGTGTGGTGTTGCGTTGATTGTGTGATTCACCACGAGCAGGATGTGCGTGAAGAACAACACCATACATATATGTGGCGTGAACAAGCAATAATAGAGTGATCGCGGCGTGTCAACTCTATTGTTGCTTGCTGCCACGGTGCAAAGCTTTGCGCACATGCCGCTCGGGATTTCCGATCGCAACGAAATGGTGCTGTGACCAGGATGTGAAGGTCGTGCGGAGTTCAGCCTTCAAACAAAGAACGTGCGATCGGTGTGGTTTGTTGTAAAAAGGAGGGGATGTTGTTGCAACCTCTCCGGTGGTGCTGTGTTGATTGTGTGATTCACCACGAACGGGATGTGCGTGAAGAACAACATCATACATATATGTGGCGCAAACAAGCAATAACAGAGTGATCGCAGCGTGTGAACTCTATTGTTGCTTGCTGCCACGGTGCGAAGCTTTGCGCACATGCCGCTTGGCATTTCTGATCGCAACACTATCAGCTCAAAAATAGCAAAATATGTGGATTACTAAAGTTGTTTGCCAGTATTGTGCTTACTGCTTAGGACAGTAAGCCTGCAGCAATTATTACATTATGATGTAACAACCTATTGTGGCAAAACATTAACTCAGACTTTTCCCATGTGGTGGGCAAGTGACCATTTTCCAATGCTGCCATCGTACTTGGTGAGGAATAATTCAGTCCAGCAGCCCTTCTAAATGGATAACACAACGCTTAACACACAGCTAGTCACAGACTGAAACGTGGTTTTTATCACCTCAAATATGTTGACTGCGAAAAATCAGATCTGTGGAAAAGTTTTGGTTGCCATGAAAAGAATGAACGGCTTGATTTTGCCATGTATGTTAGACTTGTTTTCAGGTTTTATAAGTAAGGCAAGTTTTTGCAGCTCCCTGAATACTCAGAATTTATGTAATACAATGTTCCAAGCTGGTTGCAGGAAACATTACAACTTCTTTCTTTTTTGCATGCACCTTTTTACTGCAACTTTTATGAAGTACTGCACAAAATGTAAACGTTTTATTTAAAAAACATGCTTTAGAACTATTTCAGTATAGCTCTGTTCTCTTTGATTACCGATTTGAACTGAATAATGACGTAAAAGCATTTGTGGAAATGAACTGGCCAAACATCAGTCCAGAACTGCATGCCAAATTGTTAAGTTGCCAAGCAACTTCATGCTGTGTGGAGTGAAGTTTCAGCATGCTACGCAAACTATTTGCAAAAGATTGTCATTTCTTCCCAGATAATGTTTGAAAATATTTTGCTTGATATGTAAATAAATTGCTTGAGTAAATCACTGTCATTTAAAATGCTTGTGCATAAATGCAACTTGTTACTGCAACTTTTGTTAAAAGGAAATGCATATATCTCACGATTTTATTGCAACAAAAACTTGTCCTAGTTACAAGCTTTTAGTAGTTTTTGGACAGGTGTGGGTTTGAGACCAAAAAAGTGTGGGGCAGGAACAGGTTGGGATGGTCTGAGTGGTGGGGCAGGAGCGGGCAAGACTCATCAAACTCCTACAGGTGCAGCGTGGGAGTACAAACATTGCAACTCGTGCAGGACTCTAGTGGCTATTTTTCTTTATGCATACATATTGAAGTGTAGTCAGGTTATGTGTATGTATAAAAAATATATTTCTAATTGCAAAACTAAATTAACTGTCGACATGTTCTACATAAAGTTTCTGTGTTGTTTGTGTAAATCAGGGGTGTGCAGCCTGCAGGCCAAAAGTGGCCCGGGAACTGAAATTTTGTGGCCCGTGGAAAGGTCCAGATTTTGAAGCAAGTGTTGTGTTTTTTAAAGGGTATTATTGCCAATATTTTGTGGGTGGCAAGTTGTCTAACCTGCTGAGCTTGACACATGTAGCTGTGGCCCATGGACCAAAATATTTGTGTGCATTGGCCCAGCAGTGCTGCATGATTGCACACCTCTGGTGTACTGTAGATCGCAGGTATTTTAAAGTATATAGTTGTTTTGTTTTTTGTGCTTAGTTGAAATACGTGTTGTGTTGTTTTTGTTATGTGAGATTGATCTTGTCTATTGAGCTATTGAAAGTTGCTTGTGTCATCATTTATTCAAACTTGCGTCAGTATTTATTCAATAAGATCAGTTTTGAAAGTTGCTTGTGTTATTATTTATTCAATATTGCAAATGCTTTATATTAGGCTGTTTATTATGTACACCACATCAGCACATGACTTACTGTTATTTTTATTTTTAGGCTTGGTAGTCACTTGTTTGTTTGGCAATGTGGTGTATTTCTGTATACATCAATTTCTTCCTGAACTTGCTTGATCTTGTCGTTGTACCCTTTTGCATAGTCGTGCGGGATTTGACTATTACACTTAAGTAGCTGCTGAGATCACCAATGGATTCCATGATTAACATCAGGATACATTTTTGTTTTTCGATTTACATAAGGTCTACAAATTCCAGTGATTACATTGAAATGCAATTGATCCTAATTTACAAATTTGGCCTGAAAAAGCCAAACGAAAATATTTTTTCAGAAAGGGTGGCTTTGGCCCCCTGGATTAAGAAATTTGGTATTTTCTTATTAAATTTAGCAAAAAATAATCTGCTAGTTTCAAAATTATAAAATGAAACTTCACTACTGTTGGCCCCTTCTAGAGAAACCCTTGGGGCTAACCCTGTAAAATTCTACTGTTTCCCCAACCCTGCAAAAATCTTTCCAACGTTCATGTGAGTGAGTAGAGGTGTGTGGGTGTTGCAAACTGCCCAAGTCAGATATGCTTTGTGAACAGACAAGAGGATGATGGTCATATTTTAACAGGATTTTGAATATTGAACTATATGGTAGTGCTTGATCTAGTGATTTTTTCAGATCTAATGAATATTTTTGTTAATCTAGCGATTTTTGCAAAAAAAAACTGTGGTAGCACTGCTGATCATAGCAAAAAGGTGGCATATCATGGTTGACTGCACATTGATGATGTCATAATCATTGCCAAAAGTAACTTCTGCCCGCTCCGAAATTTTTCGCTTATTGCGGCCCTGGTGTCAAGTGTACTTCATCTCTCTTACAGTAGTGAACGCGCAATGAAACTTGACTACCCAATATTACAAAAATCTCCTCACCTAACTGGCTGGATCCGCTCTTGCATCAGACATGAGCAATATCACAAGGGTACACGAATAACACGATAATAGCAAAATGTTCAGTCATAGCGCAGTACAGGGCAAGTTTTAGATGATAAAACACAGACAACACAGGGAGGTGCCCAACACTGAAAGAACGCACCAGCTGTAACTGCATTCACTCATCATCAAACAGTAATCCGGCAGTGGGAAGGAAAATGAACAAATTTAACGTCAGGTTTTGAAGCAAATGGCTAAAATCGTCGGATGAGGATGCTCAATGAAGGATGGAAATTGTCTTGATCAAGGTTTCAAGTTTAAACAAAAATCATGAGGCGCTACGAAGCACACAAGTTTCGATTGCTCCGCATGGCAATCCTGGAGAAAAACAGACACCAAGACAATGCACCAGCGACTACTGCAATCGGTCACCATCATGCAAGAGTGTTAAATAATGGAGGAAAAATGAAGATTTGCCAAAAGTATCAGACGTTTAAAGTGATCAGATAAAAAGTTGATGATCCACGAATGAAGCCACACAGATAGTTTCTAAACTAGGCATCAGTGGTTCTGACAATGGTTAACTTGGTGTGGGCGAACACTTACATTTCTGGGTATGTAATGCATAATTCGGTAGGCATTATTGTAGGCCAACGGTGGGCAACCTGTTTGCTATCACGTGCCGCATAAATTGTGGAGTATCGTTGGCTGGCCGCAAATAATATTGATTTCATCCTGAAAGCGTCTCACGGTACTTGCGCTCATGTGAACTCCTAAATGCATCGAATCTTTCTCCAAATCGTCTTTTTTGCATGTTTTGCAATGTCTGTTTGGGTATAGTTTCAATGTTCCGAAAGCGTAACAATGCGACTCCGCTTCCTGGTACCACTCTCAACCAGGGGTGGGTATTAGAATTAAGATGCCCGAGACAAAACTCAAAAAGCTCCCCCAAATATAGCACAATTTGTGGTCAGCATTTTGAACAAAACAATGCAAAATTTAAGTGCGGAACTCTCAAAAGAGGGCCCCGCGACAACTCTGGAAAAGGGGAACCGGGGCGACAGCCGAGTTTGCATTCCCTGACATCCAGCCTTGCTCTCAACTACTGTACATTCAACAGAAAAAACTGGATTCATTCTATAATATTATTGAGCTGACTAGAGTCCTGTGTGACGTCTTAACACGTATTTTTCGAATGTTCCATCACGTCACTCAGTACTTCATGCATTTGGCTAACAATGAAATTACAGCAATTGAGATGTCTCCAAATGCACACCAAAACAAATGGCGATACATTGTATGTCGACTTAAACAACAACTTAGTCAATTAATATGCACAATATGTATACACAAGGTTATAACAAAAACTTTGCATAATTGCCTATTTTAATTTTGAACTTTGAGGTTCATGGGCACGCCCCTACCGTGGGGCCTGCGACTAGCTAACCATGTACGAAATTGAAAACTAAACAAAACCTGTTATGACGACGCAACCGTTCCTGGGTAGTTCACTTTTTACTACACAGCTATTTAAGATGGAACAAATCCGCACATTGTTCTGTTCATTTACGTTGTGTATTCTTCGTTCTTGGTTGTTCAATGAAACCAATAGTTCAAAAATGAACAAATTTGAAAACTATTCAAGACTTCAAGGACGCCCGAAAATACTCAAAGACGATAAGATGTTTCATGGATCAAGGACATTACGAGTTTTGATAGCAATTCAAGGAGAGTCCTTGGCGCTAAGGACGTCTGGCAACCTTACTCTCAAACCATTTGTTTAGACCAGGGGTCTCAAACACGCGGACCACATGTTGGCCGCTTAAATTATATCCTAAACACCATGGCGCGGGGCCCAATGCAGCTGCATCGGCTAAAGGCCGGTCCTGCAGGTAATTGTTACCTGGACGAATAAGCGAACTGAAATTGCTTCTGAAAAGTTGGTGAGAAAAATTGCCGTATCCGTCAGAGGTACTAGCTCTCGTGGGAGTGCTCATAGTACCAGGGCAACAAGGGGATAACCATCTCTCCACCAACGAGATGTGAAGCATTGTGACTGGATGTTCCTTGTATTGGGCAGCAATTTCCAGGAGCAGGTTTGAGTTCATCGTGTCCTGCCTGAGGTTGACAACCCAGATACGCGTGGTGGAAGACGAGAGCAGGGCAAGTTTGCCCCTGCGAGGGAGGTGTGGGACTCATTTATTGCCAACTGTGGTCGACTCTACGTTCCACGTGTAAACCTAACTGTTGATGAGCAACGGTTGGGATGTAGAGGTAAGTGCTCTTTCCGGATGTACATCCCAAACAAGCCAGCAAAATACGGCATCAAGCTGGTCCTCATCTGCGATAGCGAGACCAAGTACATGCTTGATAGCGAGGCCAAGTACATGCTTGGTGCCATACCCTACCTGGGCAAGCAGAGGCAGTGTCGCTGGATTGGGCAATCTCGCGCACTGCTATACCCTAGAATTAACCAGGCCTTACACGGTACAAACAGAAATGTGACAATTGGTTCACATCTGTTCCTATCATTACAGACCTGTTATGATCTTTGTTGGCACTGTTCGAGCCAACAAGAAGGAAATTCCAGCCGAAATGACGGCGAGCTTGTGGTTCAAGTGCCTTTCTCTATACAAAGGAGATGACGATGATTTCCCACTTCTCAAATACCCTCAAGAACCAAAAAGAAAACTGCTACTCCTGTTGTCTCAGCCTATCCCAGCGGCGAGTAGCAAGCCAGAAATTATAGAATTCTATAATACCACCAACGGAGCGGTGGACACATTCGACCAAATGTGTGCAGTGACCTAAAGCTCTAGACCAGTGGTTCTTAACCTGGGATAAATTAATTGAATCATAAATTGCAGTCAATATAAATTTTTATAAATCTTTCTAAACTGTAAGAGTTTATTAATTTCGTATTTTCAATAAATGAGCACCATTAAGTGTTTTGGGGGTAAATCTGGTAACCTTGTCTAATGAAAGATAAGATATGTAAAAAAGGTTAAAAAACCACTGCTCTAGACAAACACGACGTTGACCCCTCAGTGTGATGTACGGAATATTGAATGCATAAATTCCGACATCACCAGCTGTGAGAATCAGGTCAAGAGATGCATGGATATAATCAACAGATGGTCTCACCTGATAGAGCTGGTAAAGGCCCTCACAAGTCCATGGGCGCAAGCACGGTTGTCATCACCTCTATCCCGCCAACTGCACACCTTGATCACCACTGTCTGTGAGCTGCCAACACTGCAGTGCAGGTTCGCCAGGGACAGCATTTGCAAACAGCAAGGCACCTGTGGTACGCTGCTGTGATTGCCCAAGCAGGTCTGACAGGAAGACCCGGTACCGCTCAGGCATGTAGCCAAAAATTTTGATGGGGGGTCGCAAACAAGAACCCAGTCTCAACATTTAAATATATAATGCCCCTTGTTTTTAAAGCATCATCCATAGAATGTACTTTTTTCTGGCACTGCTTTTTCTGCATAATTCTGTTCCAATTTAAGCCGGCAAATAAAAAGTCTGCTTTCATTGAATTAACAAGTTTTCAAAGTTTGTTTTTGTTAAATTTCCAAGTTTCTACATTGAATGAAAGCCACCATTATCTCGTAAAACATTCCGGCGAAAGCGCTTGTGAAAATCTTGATGCTACAAGTGCAAGATCGGCAGTATGCTTTTTCAGCCAGTATTGCAGGTGAACAAGGAGTCATCGTGGCCGTCATTGTGATTGCGCTTGTTATATTTACACACTTCTGATGTACACCAACACACGTTTAATCGAAGCCGAGCAGCAACATTGCTCTAGGAGACCGACTCCCGAAGTAGATCAAAGCTTGTACGCATGTAGACTAAGACATGGATCATGCCTAATTCTTGAGAGACTGGTTAACGTATGCAACTGATAATGTAAACGCTAGAGTCCCTCAACGCAATTGAAAAATGTTTGGATTTTTTGTCATCAAACGCTATGAAATGCGACTGCGGTAGCATTTTTGTACGCTACTTGCACTAAGCCTGCTTCAAATAAACGATTGAGTATTTATCTATCTAGCTGATCAGAGATAACAATAAAATTCGCAATTATTATGAAGACAATATTTTTAATTTGGGAAGTTATACATGCTGTCTAAACAAACCCGCGATGTTTGACCTACTCAGTCTACGCAGTGTGGAAGCGGTTGTGTTTTTGCGAAAACGAAGCCACAATCGATTATTACTATGACTCCGCAATAAGTTAAGAAATGGGCCTACTTGTTGCTGCAGCTTAACACAACGATTGGTAAGTTGATATCGCCCAGTGGTTCCCAATGTATGGATCAAAACCCAAAGAAGGGTCAAAAATGGGTCGCGCAGAGGCGATCAAAACCTGAGATGTAGATTTTCAACGTTGCCACTGCTGGTCTGTCTGTCGCGTAGTACTTAAGAAAAGAGTAGACTGCTGCCATTAAAAACGAACCTAGCAACTTGATGCCAAAAATCATCCACACAATCAATATTTTTTCAGAACGTTATTTGAGGCTCGGGTCACGAGGTGTTCGCCAAACTCAGATTTGGGGCGTGCTCAAAAAAGTTTGGAAAGTAAGCGCTTGAAATCTTCTTTTAAATCCATTTGTGTTTAAATAACAAAACCCAATCTACTGGGAAAAAATTCAACTTGGTTTCATTTTCGTCAAATGCGCTTTATCGAGAAAACAGATTGCAAGCTATCTGCAAGTAATGGCAGTGTCACTGGTCTCAACATTTACAAAATGAAAAGCAGCTTCCTACTTTCGTTAGATTTTGCTGCTGACTCTTCGCGTCGCAGCTGAATGCTGCTTTAAAATTTACTGTATTAAAAGGTGGCAATTAACATCAGGTGAATGTTGAAATATTTTCGGACTACGTACAGGTCGGATGCTGATTACTTGAATAAAAGTTTTTTTACTTGCCGGCAAGGTAACGGGAGCTCATTGATGAAACCGTTAAGGTTCCACATACTTGTGATTGAACCATCACAGTAGGTCTACATGCCATCACAACTAAATATCTACTGTAGTATAAATGCTGTTGTTACTAAACAGTGTCCAGGGCAGGGGTCGGGAACCTATGGCTCGCGAGCCAGATGTGGCTATTTTGATGACGGCATCTGACTCGCTTGATATTTTCTTAACACGATTGTTTTGAATGAAACTTTTTCTGTAATTTTCCATCCACCAGACTATAAAGCCATCAGCAACACCATGTAGCACCAGAAGTCGCATTAACAGTAAGAAGCATGTTATTATAGAGAAAATGCAGACATTTACCATTGTTTAAAATTGTTGAGTTTGCTTAAAAATGCACACGTTAGTTAATAAGTTAGTTGCATTAAGTGTTGAAAAATATTATATGGCTCTCACGGAAGCACAATCAAAAATATGTAGGTTTCATGACTCCCTCAGCCAAAAAAGTTCCCGACCCCTGGTCTATGGCCTAATTGCGTTACAAAAACGACTTTGAAACCTTCTTAGCCAAGGCTTGAGCTTCAAGGCATACAAACTGTATATCACC
>JGI24158J21664_10004753_pt1 | contig 17549 bp, 16 predicted proteins | sample Ectturendosymbi3_FD_21664 | JGI IMG/M metagenome (IMG submission 21664)
CATTCTAAAAATTGACAAAAACTCCACTGATTTATAGTGTTTCATGTTTCAATTTGGGGGGCTTGGAGCTTTGTTTGGGGGACTAAGCCCACCAAAGCTCCCCCGTGGCGACGGGTCTAGGTTTAGGACAGGTGTTATCAAACTTTCTCTGGCCATGTACCCCTTTAGCATTTCAATAGATGTACCCCCTAAAATTTCTAATGACAAAAAGACTGTGGAAAATAACAAGAATGTATTTACCAACAAGCATATAATGATTTTGAAAATAATATTAACTGATGCACTGTATGTATAAATATTTCGAAATTAATAACATGTAAACATATTTTTCCCTTCCGTTGCTAACTTCAAATGTACGCCTCCAGATAGGCAGATGCACCCCTACTAGCATAGGGGTACATGTACCCCAGTTTGGGAACCCCTAGTTTAGGGTTAGGTTTAACAAGTGTAGTGCAGCCAAGCACACCCTTGTCGTGTGTCAGTGTCACGTTACAGGCGGCGGACGAATGAGTTTTCAAAAGTGCTCTGACAGATCTATAGTCATTAAGACTGCATGGTTTTATTGTCGAAAAGACAATGAACTGAAAACTTAAGTGTTGCTATTTGCTTTTGAGGTTACGGTATTACAGGCCACGGGCCGGTCCGGGCCAGAAAATAGGTTGTGGTTTAGCATGGACGGGCTGGGCCGGGCGGTTTCTTGTTAGCTCCAGGCTGGCCGGGCTGAAAAAGTGCTGGCCCGTGCCATCTCTACCACAAGTATTACCGAAAAAAATAACAACTGAAAACTGAAGCCGACCTGTCCAATCATGGCGCCATCTAGCGCTCGCACGCGCTCGGGAATTTTCTTGTTAGCCGTGGTGCCGTGTCCGAGCCTCCCGTAGTCGCCGTAGCCGAAGGTGAACAGCTTCCCGTCAGCGGTGACGACCGCGGAATGTTTGAACCCGCATGCGACCTGTGTCGTCACAACGNGAAGAGGGTACAGTGGTCTGCAGTGCCGCACTAAANCTAACCCCTTGACTGGGGGTCCCGCATTATACAAACACATACAGTCCAAAAAAGCAGACGTTTTAAANCAGTGTTTGTCGACCTTTTCACTCACGTAGCTCAGATAACTTTTGATGANGATTGCGTGGCCCACTACCTTGTTATCTATGCTTTTATACGCGTACATAAACACATTATTTTAAAGTGGCGAACTTTTTCCGGCATGCAATTCAGTGAGAATCTTGCTGCTGAGCACAATTAATGTGTTCCCACGTTGTAGTGAACAGATGTGTAGATAACCGTATTTTAATATATTTTGGTCCTCCCTCCGTTGCCCGCTCGAAAACTGCGCTGTGGTCCAGCGGTTGGGCCATGGCCCACAGGTTCAGAAGCAATGTTTTAAAGTCTTTGACCAACGATGGGTTCGTTGTGAATTTATCGGGGTCTGCACCATGTCGGCACCCCCTGGTGGTGGGTATTTGTCCCCTTGACCTTTGAAACCAGTTATCACTGGTGCCAATCGACTGGCCGGATTTACATGAAGCACAACGGGTGAAGGGAGGACCGGTATTAAAGGACTTTCTTTGTGAAGACAACACAAGCCGGATACAGTTGTAGTCTTATTGAGTTCTTTTACATTTACACATAACAATATTTTTTCTTGCTGGAAACGAGTTTATAATTTTTTCGTTTAAAAACGTGAGAACAGTTTGCGAACTATTTAACGCTAAAACCTTCAAATTTTTACCTGCGTCACTTCCTCCCCTCTCAGAGCTTCGATCTGACGTGGCCGGCGCTGTCTGTCGCTGTTGCCATGGCCAAGCTTTCCGTAATCCCCGTCCCCCCACGAAAACACCTCACCAGTCTCGGTCAGCGCCAACGAGTGACCGTCGCTGCCGCAAGATGACGCTATCTGCTTCACTGAAAAACCTAACGACGCAAGAAAAAACAAGATCATAAGAAGCTTATTTCCGTATTGTTATTTCCAGCTTCGTTATTATTCGCGCTCACGAATAGATCAGAAACGATTGTTGAAACACTGAGATAATAAAACAAAACCTGTGCTGCAAATTACAAAAAGAACGGTGACGATCTCATTAAACGCATTTTGTCGAAGACAGGTGAGTTTTGGTTCGTGTTCACAATGAATGTCTGCACGACCACAAGGTCGCCTCCCTCCGCAGCCAGTCCGACAGTGTTGCGCTTAAAAAACTACAACGGTAAAAAGAAAAAACATACAAAAAAGGAAAAATGCGTCTTCATCAATCAGCAACACGTTATTTCAAATACAAGAAACGTATCAATTAACGCAGCAATGGTAAAGGTTGGAGAAGGAAGGTTGTTATTGAATCGCGTTAAGCGGCAAATTGTTAAACAGTGAAGAACGTTGATAGAAAACTGTGAAAAGTTATTTCTCTGGGAATCTCATTCTGAAGCGTTGATGGTTTGTAGTGCGCTGTTCATTTGCTGTTTTGTAGAGACATATTCGCAAGACGTTATTTTTTGACGGGCGCTTATGTCATGATTGCATGAATGTATAAACCCTTCGATCAGACACGCGGATGATTATTTGTTGGTCGTTTAAATCGCGTCCGTTGCCAATTCATGTTTGTTAGGTTCAATAACTCGAAAAATTCGAGCAGAATGATACACATCGTTTGTGGGAATGTTAAGTCCACTCATTTGAGAAATATCTTCGAGTACGGCAGGAGTTAAAAATTAGGAATATTTGACAAACGGCGTAAAAAAATTCTTCGATATCACAAAACGACAAAAAAGGACGATTACAAATAGCAACACTACTTCAACCAGGGTTGTTTAAGGTGTTTTAGGGACTCGATTCGGGTCCCTAGAATCAGAGAAAATGGTCACCGGGTCCCTAGAATCAGAGAAATCGGGTCCCTACAGGTCCATACCGGGTACCTAACATTTTCCTTAAAAATAACTGCTTTAACGTAAAATTTGTATTTGTCACACAAGTTTTGGTTTGTGGAAACCAAACCAGTTCACCCACAAAAAACTGGAGGTAAATGAGAAGTTTTGTTTCACACGGATTCCTTTGAGATAAGCACTCAAGGCCATGTTTCGTTACCTTGCAGCGTGGATATGATGGTAAGCCTGTTAAGGTCGTCGGAGTTTCCCTGACCAAGCCTGCCATAGCTCCCTTCTCCGCATGACAATACACACCCAGTCATGGTCACCACGAACGTGCAGTTCTGTCCACAAACGACCTGAAAAAATTTAACAAGCAAGATGTTCACACAACGCACAGAGCGACAGCGTTTCAACCGCACAACCAATCAACGCAAGGAAAATCTTTTGCAGTCACGTGACACGAAGCGCGTTCGACCGTATCTCACGTGAGGTATTCCGCGTCTGTAAAGTAGTTGCGACGCAACCAAAGCTGCACACTGCCGTTTGGGCCAAGCTTATATGATCGACCAACAGAACACTTACCAAATGAGCTTGTTGAAACGATGGCCCAAGGGCTGGTGTCAGGGCGCTCGTGGCGGCGTCGGCCAGCTGGCCGTGACGACCAGCGCCGAACATGTACGCGTCGCATTTCCCGCCGATCTGCCAATCAGATGGTCGCTGCTCTAACCACGTGACCAACTGCTCATCAACTTCAGCCGGCCATACTGCGTTATCCTGGAAAAGCGGAAGAGTGAATTCCAGTCAAACTTATAGGATAGCGGTAACAAAAAAAATCCTACAAATAGCGATTCATTTTAGTGATTTTTCCTATAAAAAACATCATCATAGTGTTTTTGTACTCACCGCAGGGTCGCGGGCGCATGAGAAGTCTGTGCCGTTGTCGCTGAATTCTTCCGACAATTTGGAACGGGAGGTGAAGGCTTTGATCGCTCGGCACGTGACGTCGAAGTTGGCCAACCAGAGCCAGTGGGGCAGTGCCTGCTGTTCGGCCTCATCNCTCACCTGACCACATCAAGGTCATGGTAGAAGGNTTAGGAGGGTAAGTGCGTTCGCAAATAGTCACGAACCAAGGGCATTTAAAACACAGATGCCAACCAGTTGCACTCGTTTAAAGTAAGTTGTGTACTGACTTCGGTTTGCATGTTGCATGAAGTTCAAACGACATTTGGAGCGTGAGCGTGTTTGGGGGGTTTGGGGAAGCAATATCGTCCACTACGTAACGGAATAAAAGAACATTCTTTTGAAAAAAGTTGCTCCATATTAAAAAGAGTAAAACTTGCCCGANATTGTCACTTGCAATCCATGCTGGTAGATATTATCAAACCGTCAATTTCTGTCTTTCGGAAAACGACCTTAAATTCTGGCATAGCTNGTTCTGTTTCTGAGAGGTTGGGCAAAGCACTGTCGAAATCTTACGCAAACGCCGCTATCACCAACAACAGAAAACACGACGGTTTCAATTTCGTGTTTAGCCGCTCTTTGTAAACGGAATATTAAATGCACAACTTGTATGTTAACTTCCTGCCACCACGTGGAAGCAGGAGACACGAAGACAGATGTAAAAATGGAGCTAGAATAGAAAGAACAGAATTGCTTACAATGCAAGCTATGCCGAAAAATTTAACACGCGTTTGGCGCTGCCAACATGCGGCCCGAATATGGCAGGAAGTGACAGTAACTGCAAGGTGATTGAAAAAAGCTACTATTGTCTTGTGGCAACGATTTCTGGCTTTTATTTGATGTTCCAGTTCAGCTACTTGAGAGCATCACCTTGCACAGTGGTTGCGACAAATAATATTGTCAAAAGCCACCAACCTTCCTGTGCGGAGGTGTAGATGTTGAATAGCAGATCGATTTTGTCACTTCCAGACCAACACAAAGCGAGCAAAGGTTTTGCAGGTAATCACTGAATGCCAGCTGTTCTCCACTCATCACCAGGGCCTGCAAGACAAGTCCGCAATTGAAGTTAATCTCACTAAGGCAGCTATGTCCAACCGAGATTGCTTACTGAGCCAAAATTATGTTACTATCTTAACCAGGGCCGCACGTTGAATGACATACTTTGATCTTAACAAACTAAATTTTGCTGTTCTTTTTGCTACTCATGTTGTTTCGTAGCGTTTACCACCAGGTTTCAAATCAAACAAACAGATGGTTTCAGCTAGTGAACTGAATGCGTGCGAACCATAACTGCAATGGTAACGACTGTTTGGATTGTAACATAATTTTTGGCACCTTCAACGACTCCATCAAGGTGATTTCATAAGCAATTTTAATGCCAATTGAACAAGGGTAGAAATCAGAAAACTAGTAAAAACTTCTGCACCAAGGTGTCAGTGGACATATGGAAATCTCCCAGCAAGCAGTATAGACGTGACAAAATGGCACAGAGAACCACCTGCATCAAAAATGTCTAATTTAAGATTACCAAAATGAGGACAGGGATGTCAGTATGTAGGTTACTTATGCTGCAGCGAAAACCTAAACAGAGCCGCACAAAACCTTCGGCTGGGCCGCGGGTTGGACATAGCTGCACTAGGTCTTGACACAGAATTGACGTCGTACTTTTACAGAGAAAAAGTTTTAAAAATTCCATGTTTTTGAGGATATTTCTATGGCAACGTGACGAAGAATAACATTAGACTTTGACAAAACCATTTCACCCGAGGATCCTGAGTTCGTGGATGTCTTTAAAATGCTGAGTAGCAGTTTTGGCTTAGTTAGAAAAGAGCCGATGAAATGTTCTGCAGCACCACTTCGCTAAACGCGAATAAGCAATAAAGAGCATGTAGCGAGTTGAATAAGTTAAGGTGATGAAAAATTGCTCTCGCTATCAAGTTTCAGGATTTAAATTAAAAGATCAAAAATGGCAGATACTCTTTTCTCATGCAGATACAAACCCGCAACAGATGAACACTGTTGCGATCGGAAAGCGCGCAAAGCTTCGCACTGTGGCAGCAAGCAACAATACAGACCACCCGACGAGATGACTCTATTATGGCTTGTTCGCGCCACGTATAAATGGGTGTTGTTCTTCGCGCACATCCCGTTTGTGGTNAATCGCACATTCAACGCAACGTCAACCGAAAGGTTGCAACAATCAAATAATAACATTCTGNTTTACTTCGATTGTGTTGGAAAATCGCGTGATGGGCAGTATTCGTTACCTTCTCTACTTCGTTTTGTTCACGGAGCATGGTTGGCAACCTGACGATCAAGGCCTGAAAGCATTCCATACTTTCCAGGCAATCAACTCCGTGACTGGTCACGGTCTGTCGCGCTTTTGCCAGCACGTGATTCTCAGCGATCCATGACTCGGCGATCTGTGACGCAGAGACGACAGCACAGAATGAAACGTCATATCTTGATCGACAGCACTGACATAGATTGGTGACTGCGCAAGTTGGGTTGCAATCCAGCACTGGTCCACTCCTGGTTAGGTTCACCGGGTCATCGCGCTGAGCAGGTATGGGTCGTGTTACTGTTCCTGGTCAGGCCCGTAGCCAGGTTTAAGGTTAGCGGGAGAGAAGTACATATTTAGGGGGGCATGATTCTTGTTTTCATTATATGTTTTAATGAGGGGACATTGCCCCCGAACGCTTTGCCGTGGCTATGGGCCTGCTCCTGGTTGTAAGACGCCCGCCGCATTAAGCTGCGTCTTGCGTTCGTTTTGGAAGACATGCCCAGCTCAAGCAAATGATAATAGTTCGTTGAGGAAGATGCGAGGGTTGCCGGGAACGACGACGGATTTTGTGAGGAAAGTTTTATTTCAACCAGTGCTTCGACCGCAGACACCAATGCTTGACAATGCAATGTTTTCTACTAACTTCCCAACACGCCGCACAACGTAGATTCCGAGTTTTTTTTTATTTTTTGTTAATCAGCTTCTACTGAACTTTTTTCACCTTCAGTGTTTTGCACATTGCAACCAACACTTCGGGCATCAGGCCGAGCATGCAAACGCTCCACAAAGGCCGGATACCACCGTCACACGAACCAAAACTTTTCACGACTTTTTCAACAGTTCTGCTCGCAACACAGGTAGGTTTACACCGCAGCTATTACCGAAATCACGTCGATGTCTTTCGTTTGCGACGATGACGTCACCAGCATGTCATCGCTCACCCAGGTGACGTTGGTGACCTTACCGCCGTATTGTTTGCTGTGCAGTAAGGTGTTGTTCTGCAAACAGTCAATTGGAACGCGATGTGAAATGAAGGGAAAGTTTTGGCGATCATGCGTTGAATGAATTGATTCATACACGCTGTGTGTCTTGTAACGATACAAAGTTAAATAAAAACAATTAAACAAAAGCAATGCCATGGGGGTAGGTATCGCCAGCGCGTAAGATCGCTGCGAACCTCCTGAATTGAATAAATCTTTAATATGTTGCATGTTTTATCAAAACCGGGTTAAAAAATATGCAAGCAAATAAATTTACTGAAGTTCGACGCGCATGCACAGCGCACAGTTGATCTCATTTAACTCTCTCAAACGCTACCGCCACGAGTGCCCACTCACATGCAGAGCCCAGACTTCCACTTTCCCGTCGGCGGTTCCACTTGCCAGCAGCAGTCCTGAGGGATTGAAATCAAGCGTCGTGACAGCGACATCTGACGACAACTCCAGTCTTATTATGTGTTGACACACGAGGGCGTGCGACAAAGAGTTGGGGCAGGTTTCTGTGACGACACATTATATTCGTGTTGGCGATTGGTTGCCACGGGGAACGAATGGTGACAAAACTGGGCCCATTTTTGATTAACTTTACTTAAGAAAATAACAGTGCAGACATTAAGCCAGGCAAGGCCTCGCATACCCGAAACGTTAGAAGCGCTTTGGGTCGGCCGCGAGTAATGAGGCTTGTACTTGGTGCAGACGTCAGAGGTGGTGCTGCGTACATCGCTCAGAAGGTCCGGATCGCATATTTGGGGCACGACCCAGACATCCACTGAACCTTGCTCGCATCCACTATAAAGGAATAGGTAAATGTCAAAATATCGCTGATTTTTTTCTATGCGGCAAAACAATCCTAAATTAGCACTAAAATATCTCAACTGGATCGCGATCTTATATGTTTTATCCAAAGAGCAGAATCTGCGATTTCCTCATTCAATTTGAGCGATGCTAAGGTGCGCCACGTTTCTAGTAAAAGGTGACAATTAATTGATTCCGAACGTTTTTTTCGAAGCCAAAACCGTAGTTTCGTAATGTTTATCAAAGCTTTGTTTTTCTTGAAGAAAGATCGGGGTCGTTCTCACAAACGCAAAAAATGGTTGCAATAAAATGAAAAAAGCCTTTTTATCTTTTTCATCAGAACAAAATTTTTTCCCTTGATGCTGCTGCCATTCAACTCACATGCCAATCGTTAAATATGGTGACACCGACGAACCCAATGACGAACACCAAGCTAGTGACGTCACGATGCTTTCGTGTGTGAGGGAGTAGTCGTCATGCCAACTGTCACCACGGAGATGCCACAACTTCAAGACCTTGTCATTTTCAGCGAGCACAGCCAACATGTTTCCTGTGTAGAGAGAACAGAATGATACATCCTTCTGCTCATTTTTAATCAGGATTGCGGAGTCGGATTTCTAAGAGCACTCGAAGTCGGAGTCGGATTTATTTACCCTGAATGTTTTTTTACATCGCACTACTCGTGCCTGTTAAAATGGTACAATTTCTTTTGAAACTTTTATTGAAACAGATAATTCTTGCTGTGTACCACGATTTCCATTGATTGCTAGTTGCTACAAAATGGTTGACAGCCAAACTTCATTCACGTTATTTGAAGGAGTCGGAAAGTTTGGAAAGTTCGGAATTGGAACCAGGCATTTTGCCTTCGACTCCGCAACCCTGATTTGTTATTTGACGTGCATCGACGAGTCCAAATGAAACAAGCAAAACGCAACAGCATGCTGTGAAAAAAAATACTCCAACACAACGAAGTCAACCAGGGCATAGAAAAGGCACATACAGCGATACATTGCTTACGAATTTTGGGGCATTTAGTACAATAAGATGATAGTTCTCTTATGCACAAAACTCGCAGAATAACATTAACATCCGCTTCATAACTTCTATATACCGGTTGGATCCCATGCGAGCTGCAAGACCTTTGACTGACACGCATCAATGGTTGCCACGTGACGTTCGCTGTCACGCACGGCTAACAGCACCTTTCCGTCTTCAAAGCCGATCGCAAAGGCTTGATCCTCGTGATGCCACGTCACGCTGGTTACGCTGACTGCAAAGATTGACGTATAATGCGATTGACGTCATGAACACGTTGGGGACGAACATTCTCGTAATGCTGGTTTTTGTCACAAACAAGACAAACATTTCTTTTGGTCATCCACGAAACAAAAAAACATTTGCTTTCATCATCAATGACTCAAAAAAATTACGTAAAAATAAAAAATTAGAGCTTGGTACTAATAAAAGTGGACCTAGGGCAAAATACAACGGTCTCGAGTTTCTTTAGAACCATAGTGCAATAATCAGAGCAACGGGTTTTCGCAGGGTGAAGTTAGCTACTCGTAATTACGTACTGCTTTCGGTTCGTCCTGGTTACCAAGTTGAATTTAAAGACAAAAAAGCAGATGAATTGCGATTTCAAAAACTTGCTTTAATCCTCGTATGGATGAGCAAAGTGAAAAACAAAGGAACCTTTCTTTAAATCTGAGCTGATCGTTCATTAAGGTTCACTCACCTCCATGGCGGGCGCAATGGGGCAGTTCCGTAAGGTGGAAAGTGGACGCGTCGAATACGTCCAGAATGGCCACAGACCCGTTTCTTCTGCCCACCAGCAGGGAATCGATCCCGGTGCCTGCAATCCCTTCGACGGCCCCGCGGTTTGACGGCCAGGCTAACGACGTCACAATATCGGGTTGCATGTCCAGGTGGGAGTTGCTGCCTGCAACACAAGTTGAACCAACTGGTCAGGACGCAAGTGACAATGGTTGAGAACGGGGCGAAACCAAAGCAAGCAGATTTTGTTCATTCGTTATCAAGGAGTTGTTGACAGGGTTGGTGTGACTCAGACGTGATGGAGCTTGTATCAATTACGGAGAGCCTGTAGTTGATTGGTAACGAATAATGGTATTGTGTTCTGACCCAGAATATAGGTTTATTAAAACCGATAGACCATTGCTTTTGGCGATGGTATTAGCGCCACACCCAACTGCTGACTAACTTTGTTTTACTTTCATGTGAACGTTAACGGTGAAAATCAACTTAACACTGCGAACTTAAGTATTAATTTGTAGCAAAAACCCACCATCCACCAGTGAATGAGCACTGGACAGCTGGATTACAACCAGCAGTTCTTGCTCCATGTTTTGCAATGTACAGGACGCGGCATAACTGCGCTACAACTGATTAATATGCAGATAAGAACGGCAGAGCCAATCACATGAAAATCTACACTGATCAAATACGGCACCTGAGGTCGGCAGGACTTCAATGACGTGGTCGACCGACGCGGCAAAGTATTTTCCATTGGCGTTCCAGCAACTGTTCCGCATCACCGAACACTCGTCGTCACGGCAACCCTGGAAAGCGAAGGCGCGCTCGAGCTGGCAGGGCAAGTTGCCGTTGCCGACCGAATCGCCGACGCTCCAGAATCGAACGAACAAATCGTCGCCTCTGTTTCATGCAATGGATATGACGCTTTGCAGTGTTCCCACACATTTTGAAAAGCCATATTCCATGCTTTTTCAGTATCTTTTCAATACTAAATGAAAAAAACTTTAATACCCATCACTATCTTCATTTTTCCAAACTTTTATTAATGGAACACAATGCAAAAAAACATCTGCATCAGCGGTAAAGAACAAAATTTGAATAAGCAAATGGCTGAATGCGGAATTTCCATACTTTTTCAATACTGTATTCACATTTTGGCCAAATTCAATACTTTTTCAAGGTCTTGAAAACCGATTTCACAATTCAATACTTCCAATTAGCGCGTGGGAACGCTGCTTTCGCTGCAAGAACCCACGACCGCAAGCTCATTTGATTGCTTCGTCAACATCACACAGCACTATATTCGTGGCAAAGGTCTTGGCACAAACCCCGTGTGACAAAAAAGATGTCTGACCGCAAGCATTTGAGGATTGAACGTTTTGCAGTCATGCCGAAGACGACAGAAATACAGCTCGTAGTTTTAAAGAAATGGTCAAAACACAACTATCCCGCGTTTGATTGCATGCTTAGTTCGGTTGGCAACTAATACTGCGCATCACACACAAGCTTGCAGCTCACATTTTGAACGGTGTAGGCCTACTTCGAAAAAAATGCGAGAAAACTTAGAAGAAATTGAGTTTGGGGGCAATAAGCCATTGGCACGGTAACTGTAACAGGAAGCCTGATTGCTGAAGAGAAACTGTTGAGTGGCTGCTTTGCTGCTGCCTTCGACACAGTTTTGGCGAGAAAGTGAAAAAAATTAGCAGCGCCCTCCGCCGGTACGAAAAAGTAAACGATCGATCCCGATCCAAAACTTCGCACCTCCAACATGACATGGCTCAGCTCTTCGACCGCCAAACATTACCAGCAGTTTCTTTTTCTCAAAAAGCCTGCTGAGAGATGAATAACAAGCACCTTTTGACAATGATTTACTTTGATCACCAGCCTATGTAAAACTTACAGCTGATCCGCTGTACATGACCAAACGCTTTCGTTCCACTGCTCTCAAGTAAAGACTTACGTCGTTGCCAGAAGCTTCTTCTTCCGGTGCCAGGAGCAACGCGTCACAGACGTCTCGTGGGCCCGAACGTTCCAGCAGGGACAAGGCAACCCGCTGGAAAGGAACCGTTTCCCAGGATGGAGGGGCGCAAATTGAAACCGGGACGCCAGGGCGGACACGAGGTGCCGCAAGGCCCAACGGCGAACAGCAGGGGTGACGTGGTCGCTCAAACAGCAAGCGGATAGTGAGTCCAGCAGATGGTTTTGACCTGACAAGCATTTAATCGCACTTGATGCAGCACAACGAACAAAAGTGTCACAAAAATTTATTTGCACGCGAGCCCATAACGATGCAAACAAAGCCCATAATGATGCAAACAAAGCCCATAATGATGCAAACAAAGCCCATAATGATGCAACCAAAGCCCATAATGATGCAAACAAAGCCCATAATGATGCAAACACAATCGTCGTGACTTTTGAAGCTTCTTTGTTACCAGGAAAGTGCGAGACAGGTGGACTGTAAGATTGTCAGCAGCAACTTAAATCACTCAACAAAAATCGCAAAATTAATTAGGCCAAGCAAACCCGCATTTGACAAAGACCGCGCACTGATAACTCTGTGGGCAAAAGACACTCGTTTCGTCGAACTAGCGGTTGCATCGTTTGGAGAAAAAAATAAATTACACCGGAGATTTTGAAAAGGTGCGGTAGCGACTGAAACGAGGCGTGTCATCAACCTACCGTTGTTATATTCATCTGCGTGGTCATCGTTGATCTTGGTTTGAGAAAGCACACCGGCACAGGACTTCGTCACCACAAACTCGACTGAACCGGTTTCCAAACAGGTTAGACCGGTTGCGGCAGAAAGCAGCTCCTGAACACGGTTTGAATAAAAGTAACGCTCAGCAAAGTTGAAGCAGACACAGAGTGAACCGTTGCGCGCAAGATCAGGTCCGACCCGCGCAGAAATAATCAGGGCTGTGGAGCTGGAACCAAAAGCTTTTCGATGTTGGAGCCGGAGCCGGAGCCAAACACTTTAGATGCTTGGAGCTGGAACCAGAACCGGAGCATGAGATTTGAGTTTCCGGATCCACAGCCGGAAATAACGGAATTGGCAAATAAATTTTGTAAAACTTTTGGCCAAATTGAAAACTTCTGCCCGAGCTCAAAATGTTTATAATCATTAAACCCGTCGAACATGTTCAAAATGCAAATCCGTAGACGAGACCACTGCTGCAAAACAACTTCGTGCACGTTGAAGAAAGTTTTTAAATTGTTGTTGACTGAAGCTTGCTGCAAAGAAATTTGAAACAGAAATCCTGATCTACTGTCGTCGTTCAATGTTTTACTCGAATGGCCCGAACCGCGCTCTTATAAACATGGAAGGTTTCTGGCGTTGTTTCCAAAGATATTCGCAACGCGCTTTGGAAGCAGAGAAATGAAAATGGGGTTCCGTCCGTAACGGACAGTTACAGAGAACACCGTGTTCGGCCGCATAGACAGAGCCGCAAAAGACCAAATATAAGAATTTGAATTTTAACTCACCTTGGTGCAGCTCTTGACAAGCATGCCGTAGGTGTCGGTATTGGATGCTGCGAGAGAAGCTATGATGTGTTGTACGTGGCCAATGTACGCGCTCTCGTAGGAATCGCCGTTCTGCGTTAGTTTGAAAACAAACGAAAAACGGTGGTAGTGGTGGTGAACGATGAAGGACTGTTGACTTTCAACACAAACATTTGGAAGAGACACGATTGAACCAAAAACACTTGGGGAAAAATCGTAACACACATAAATAAACTGTCAGCAAAACTTCAACAGTGGCAAGCACGTTTTACCGCAAAGAACTGCAGGAACTAACACACTTGCGGTATCTGGTAATGCAAACCTTGTCTGCGATTGGCTCGCAGCCTGGAGGAGTGGCCGGGCACAGTTCATCGAAGTGCAGGTTGCTCAGTCCTCCAGTAACAGCCAGTTTCATTAACTGCAGCAGCGCCCTGAAGAAAGATTCAAACTCAGCGACATACTTACACAATATGAAGCAATAGCCTGATATCAGCACGGCTGTTTCAGCGTTCGGCTGAACTTAATGGATGTGCAATTAAAGACAAAACAGAGCAACACAAACCCCCACGTTTGCTTAAACTTTCCCTGACGACGGTTACTTTCATTTTAGTCTAAACGAAGCGAAAATACAGCTAAATGGAAACTGGAAGAGATTATCGCAAGTTTGCAGATGATGTTTTGTTGCAAAAAAAACAAACGGACAAGAATTTCTCGTGATCTGGAATCTACTTCATGCCGTCTTGCAGTTTCATGATCGACACTGAGAGAATCAACAAACCTGTGGATATCGCATGAAATCTTTGAGGGACAAAACTACTAGCAACTGGAAAAATCGATGTTCTGTCTATTTTTCGATAAATAGTACAGATTTTCCTGCATTTCGGCTTGTCTGGAAAAATTGGTGATGCGGATGTTAGATTCTGGGGCCGAATCAGTTTTTAATGGGTTACGATGAGCATCAGACAGGGTTTTGGATATTGCAGCGATATCGTGCATCAGTATTCAACCACGATATATTAACAAACACTACGAAAAGCCAAAGATCAGCTTCTGAACACAGCAAATGGAGTCAAGCTGAGTGACCCAAATCAACCAGTGCCTCGGGTCATTAACTTATCAATAAATGAGGTTATTCGAGGGCAGCTTCAGTCGAACCTTTGATCCCATTTTTTCACCTCTGGCAGAGCAGCAAACGCTTCAGGTAACTTACACGCAGACATTAAAACGCAGATAGATCGTTGGCCAACGTAAAAATAGCATACTTTGCAAGAACAACAGACTTTGCACACCCAAAATACTGACACAGGAAGGATGCGCGAAGGACCAGCACAAACTTCGAAATCTCTTTAAACCAACACCTGACAACGTATGGTAATGACGCAGACTTCGTGGTGATCGACTTACTTGATGTCGTTCAAACCCAGCGACTCCAGAGCGGAAGTGACGTCACGGGTGGTGCTGCTGACAGCGAGGATGACAAGCAGCCTGGCGACAATGGAGCGCGAGACCCGGAGCCGCGTTTCGCGATGAAGTTGCGCGATGCATTCTATTCGCTCTGCTTTCGTGCAGAGCCTTTCGTGCAAAAATACAAAATAAAAACAAGTGATTTTTTGTGTTTGCATTTGCCAGCTGTGTCTTTTCAACGCTTTTCAAACAAGAAAATTATACATTTCAAGCCAAAACGGCGCAAATCGAAAAACAGGCCGCGCGTGTTCAATAATATTTTGAACATGGCGGACATCAGTTCAGCTCGAAAGACGAAGCAGCAGGCGAAGTGAAGATATTCATCCGCTACAGAGGCCGAAAATCCAAACGCGTCAATAACTCTTTATTTAGGGTTACCGGCAGACTCAAATCAATGACATGCAAGACACACACAACTAGACCGGAAAATTGTCAGAAGAGAAGTTATTCCCGGTCATTACCCCGTAATCTTGAACCACATCGGCGCCGGCTCTCCGCACTCCTCTCCGCCGTCCCCCTTCAGTGTCACGTGACTCTCGTCATGCGTCATTCCTCGCGTTCCAAGAGGGTCAGGAGCTTCGAAAGGAATCGGGTTCGGCGCTTGGTTTCGATTAGTCAACATCGGCAACAACTCGCCGAAGCGACCTGACGTCAGCGCAGCGGTCACAATCGATTCTGTTACGAAATAAAGATAAAAAAGTTTCAACATCAGCGGTGGTGCACCAACGAAAATTTGACGACTTTAGTGGTGCCTTCAAGCCGTTACGTCTTTCTTATATAGCTGCAAAGCTTGCATTTGGCTTGTGATTTTAAAACAATCAATTGTTTACAAAATTACTCGCATTTTGGCAAGGACCATTTCATTTACCTTTCTTTAATTTGTGCCTTGGAATTTTGTTCTGCCCAAAGGAAACATCCGGCAACCTTAAAGTTTTTGGTGCATTTCATATCCAGGTAGTTTTAGTATTTCAACTGCGTGAAATAACCTTTAGGTTTCAGAGCGCAGTTACAGCTGGCTATAATTACTAATCCACGAAGGTAACTTCTTGAAGTCTTGCACGTAATTTAAACTGATTAAAAGCGCGGAAAAATTCATGAACGCATTCAGGTAAGAAGCCGACCTTTCGCTTTTCTTCCAAGTGACAAGGCTTCGTGAACTTTGCGTGAACTTTCACCCGATTCACTGTCGCTTGATGTGTTCGGCAACTGTGACGTAAGAAGCGATGTTTACGTAAATTTACATACAAACGCTACAATTCAAAAAAACAACACAGAATTCTTTAAAGCCAGTACTTTAGAGAAAAGAAAAAAATCCTGTGCTGCGTTTTGCAGTAATGGTGTTTTTTCAAATTTATCACATATTCCAGTTGACAAGCTCTTGTTTTAGTTGAGGTTTCCTAGCAGTAAATTGGGCGTGGACCTGTTCGACTGTGAAACTCAGTTTCAATAAAAGTTATTAATTTATGTCGCTGGAAATTTTAATCCGCACCAGAAACAATATGTAAGTTCAGCAGTTCTTCTAATTTTTCGCGATTTCGAAAATTTTTATTATTTGTAGACGTCAGTTTCTGTTTTCAGTTCGTATTCACAGTCTTGTGATAAATTCAAGAAATATCGGAACTGAAACACAGGCCTCTTCACTTCGGCCCCAGCTGTGCAGACAATCACTGTGTTTGGCCGCAACCGGTCTCGCTCAGAAAAAAATCGGAAATGTTTTTTAAAAGTTCACAGCACCAGTGCAGCTTGCACAGCACCAACCATTTGAGAATGTTGATCAGACACTAGCAGTGCGTCGTTCAGTGTGAGGTCCATCGGTCTCGGCGTTTGGTCACCGTCGTCGTCTGAACACAGGGTAAGGCAGAAAGAGGTCATTCAAACAAAAAAAAGCTGCTGTTCTGCGCGTGACCTGGAATGCTGACGTTGGCGTTTGCGAGACGAATTAGCGCTTATGCGCGATCAGTGAAAATCTCTTCTGAGCAAAACACAACGATTTTTCGCGCAGGTTAAGAAAAATATCAAAAAAACGTTGATTTGGTGCTGGCGGGCGGTTGGATGGCTTGACTAAAAGTTCTATTGTCTTTTTTCTTTGAAATTACTTTCCAACAATGTCTAGGGTCTGCCAGCGAACTTCTCGTTGTGAATGACTGGGCGTGTCTTCACCTCGAACGCATTTAGCGAAGAAGGATTTCATTATTGACTGTGTGAACGCGCTCGTAGTGTTGCAACCTCTCCGGTGGTGTTGCGTTGACTGTGTGATTCACCACGAACGGGATGTGCGTGAAAAACAACACCATACATATGTGTGGCGCGAACAAGCAATTATAGAGTGATCGTGGCATGTGAACTCTATTGTTGCATGTTGCCACAGTGCGAAGCTTTGCGCATATGCCGCTCGGGATTTCCGATCGCAATAGTAGTAACACAGTGATCTTACTGCACTTCACCAGATATTTATGAAACACAAACAAAACGCTAATCGGCGCGTATCGTAACAAAACATTCGAAACCTTCAGAGGTGAGTTCAAATTTGGTAGTTAGTGAAAGAAATCCAATATGTTTCTTATGCACAGTTGAAAGGGTAGAGCGATTTAAATGTTTCCTTACAAGAAAAGAATTTTTTTCCTGAAACCACGTTTTTTCTTGGGGTCAGATAAAAACGCTAATAAAGCAGGATAAAGAAGATCACGACATGACGTTTTAATGAAGTTAAGAAAATGAATGCAAATAAATAAGCAATGCTGACTTTCAGCTCCTCCTTCCCACTCCTCGTCGGCGCTCGTGGGTGGGTGATCAATCATCCATGACGTGAGAATTTCTATTTCTCTTAAATTATTCGAACGCGGTTCACGAGCAACACTGCTCAGTTCTGTTTGAAAAAAAAGTGCGAACAACTTCCAAACTTCTGACTCATCGAC
>JGI24158J21664_10004755_pt1 | contig 17544 bp, 21 predicted proteins | sample Ectturendosymbi3_FD_21664 | JGI IMG/M metagenome (IMG submission 21664)
TTGGAAAGAAAAAGCATCTCACAAAAAGGCAGCTTCATTTACAAAATTGGTAGGTTTGGTTTTCGCAAGGAACAAACTTTGCAGTAATTACAGCATCAGCCGAGGCGTTGATGGGTTTATATCTTTCCAAACAATGAAGATTGTATCAATGTTTGTAATTTTTCAAATTTTTGCTCGTTTTCAAACGAAATTTGGCAACGTTGAAGCGGTTGATAGGCTGCAAATTCGAAAGAAAGAATATCTCGCAAAAAGGCACCTCTATCGAGAACAATGGTAGGCTTGAATTCTGAAAGGAACAAAAAACGCTGTGAATACAGCATAAACCAAGGTGTTAATGGGTTGGAAACTTTCCAAGCAAAGAACAATACACCAATTACTTTAGATTTTCAACTTGCTGATTATTTGCACATGAAATCTGGCAAAATTGATGTGGTTGGGAGGCCACAAATCGAAAGAAAAAAGCTCACGAAAACGCAACTCCACTGAGACCACTGCTGGGTTTGGTTTTTGCATGTATCATGAATCGCAATGAATACAGCGTAATTGGAAAGGGTGTTGTATTTAAAGCTTTTATGAATATTTTAAGCACTGTGGATTGCATGAGGGAAGGGTGTAGGCAAATCGGCAAGCCGACGTTTGATCTGCGACAAGCGCTAGACCGACTCTTGCGCTCACACGCACCTCAGACGCTGGTGGTGCGAATTTTTGCGCTTTGGCGACTTTTCAAAGATGTCCTGTGAAGGTGCGAAACTTCTGAGGACAATTGCCGAAAAACATACCGGTAGGGAACGTTTGGAAAATCAGCCAAACAAATCACCAACCCGGAATGGAACGTGTTAAGCTAAAGTTAACATACTAAAAGTGTTCGAATCCTAATTGCAATGGTAACAGACGTGATAAAGTGGCACTGAGCACCACCTGCATCAAAAATAACAAATTCAGCATTATAAAAAATTAGGACAGGTTGACAATAGTACAGCGAAAACCTAAGCTGGGTCGCACAAAACCCTCGACTGGGCCGCATGCGACCCGCAGGCCAAGGGTTGGACATAGCTGGTCTAAGATCTTTAATTGTTCAATTACTTCTCGGCTTCCTTGCGTCTAGAAGACATCTTGAATTCAAAGACTGTTTCTTGAACAAAACATACAAAACTAATCCCCTTCTCCTTGCCAACATGAAACCGCCCAAGATCATACTTGGCTTAAAGCGCAGGTTACAAACAGTGACGAGTAGAACTCCAGAATGAGGTGGTGGGTGAGGTTGGTCTTGGGTTTTGCTTCGACTCGTTCACAAGGGCGGATCCAGTGGGGGCGATTGGTGCGATCGCCCTCTAAAACCTACTGAAGTAACTTTATCACCATGATTTTGTGCTGTTCCGAAAACAGCATTTGCGAAATAAGGCCATTTTGACATCCATTGTTTTGTCAAAGTAGTGTTGTGAAGTATACTTCATCTCTCTTACAGTATTGAACCCGTGAGACTTGTACCAAATCTTACAAAAATTGTACCCCCCTAACCTCACTGGCTGGATCCGCCCCTGCTCGTTTCTCCATTGATGCGTTTCGAAGCCGGAAGGAAGGCATCATTCATTCCAGCGGTTGGTGCACACTCACGTAATTTTTCCGCAAAAGAATCTGCTATTGAGTGTTTTGATGGTGAATATGTGCATCTCATTCTACAACGCTTGTTATAAGGAAAAGTCTTTTACACACAGGTGAAAATTTGAGCTCAAACCGGTCAATGGGTGTGTAAAGCCAATCACTTGGCTTCAGTACTCTAAAACCGGAGTCGCAAATTACGCCATCAGCGTTTCGAGAAAGTAATGTTCTGCATTTGGTGATTGCAAACAGAGCACCCTTTACATTCAACATGTATTCGAAAGTTTCAAATACTGTACATTCAATTTCAAGAATCAATTTTTTCCCACGTTAAGTGATCACACGTTCCGGGCTGAGCTTGTGGTTTGTCCGCTCCGATAGATTACCGAGATTGCTACGACCAGAAATATCACGGTGATGTGAAACTTAATGGTTGCCATCGGGAAGAGCGAGCGTTTGACAAAAAAAACGCGTACAAACGTTTTTGTGTCAATTTTGTTCAGTGCAAAATGTTGCATTCCTTTTCAGCGGCAACGCCAATGAGGTATGGACCGTGTTTTTCTGATTACGCTTTCAAACGTTGCATTTCATAAACTGCAGATTTTACAACACTGTTGTTATCTGACACCAAACGAAATTTATCATCGAGGATATTCTTTTTCTTCTTTTTTCTTTTTTTTCGAGGATATTTTTATGTTTCTAACTGATGCGCTTCAAACTCTGCAGAAGGATGGGGCTAAAATTTAGAATCAGCCAAACCCGACAGGTAGGTTGCAACGGCTGCATTGTCATGTCATGAGAATTTCACTTCGATCCCACGCAATGAAAACTAGATGAAACCAGCGTAGACGCATTTTGTTGGCAGGAGCTGAGTCAGGAACTTTCTGTGGGTTGATGCAAACTCTTAATCACTGACATTTAATCATTAGATATTAATCACGAAGACAAGTATTCACTTACATGGTTTGGAGACATTTAATCACGTGACAATGAATCACTGACATTTCATCACTGCATGGTTTTTTAAAATAGTTTTAATTGCATCTGCATATCTTTTTGAAGTCCTTTCATAAAATTCCATATGATTGGGTGATGACATTCAAAAAGTGCCTGTATTCCGTAACGCCACCTTTCCACAGAATTCGTTGTTCTTGTGATTCCTTCAGACGCAGTTTCGAAATGATTCCATCTTCTACTGGAAAGATGGCGGAACCGTAATGTCACTGCATCCTGGCCGTCGTCGCTCTCAAATACAGGCGTACATATGTTCAAAATACGCTAAAAGCTCTGGCATCTTTTTGTGGCCGGGCATGTTTTCAGCTAGTATCAAAAAAACTTCAGTAACGTCGGATAAAAGAAACATAATTGAAGCAGGTAAGCAGCCAATAGCCAATCTTACTGTCATTTCTTTCGTCGTCTTCTTTCATACCAATTTCGTTAACTTTTCGCAAAAAGCTTTATGTCAAATGAAAATAGCAACCAGTAACTGTTGCATCTGGAAATGATGGTCGAAAAGCATTTATAGCTGCACTCTCAAACTCTAGCAGTCTTCTCTCAGGAGAAAGAATAATAATCATTCTTTTTACTTCATTCAACATGCGATCATGCATGCGATCATGCAACGTGGATCTTGTTCTGTTCAAGGGAGTAAATTACGGCAGGATTTATGCCATGAGCGAGTGCGAAGTGCATTGTATACAATTGAAAAAATATTTATTGTGTACAAATGTGCGTGTAGACCTGACTAGGGTAAAGTGCCTAAGGGATTAATTGTCTTGGTGTTTAATTCTCTGCGTGATTAATTATCTATAGTGATTGAATGTCAGTATTGTCGCGTGATGAAATGACGTGTGATTAGATGTCTGTACAACTCTAAAACTTGTCATTATGATGTAAAGTTATGAAAAATAATCCCGTTCATGGCGGTACAATCAAGCAATATCTGACAATTGCAGCAATTTTGCCTCATTGCCTGGATGGCCCCATTCTTTCGCAACTGTCTGTAAAAATTTGGAGTTGTGTTTTGTAATATGATGTACTGCATATGGTTTTGATTAATTGTTTATAAATTGTGTTTCAGGGGGTTGCCTTCATGTCACCAAACTTACAATGTCCCATGCAGCCTTCTTTATAGGATATCGGAACAAGACATTCATTGTTCTTTTACCATGCTTTCCTTCATGCCTATCTCATCTGTTTAAAATTTTATGTGGACCAACCCGTGACAGGAACAATGCGCCGTTCCTGAACACTCCAACATCCGGCCATGCAAGCAGTTCTATCCGCTTGCCAAGGGATGTCGAGGTTCTTGCTCGTTTTGCAAGCGTTATGTTGGAGGCTATCGTTTAGCTTAGCAGCATCACATAGCGTTTTTCCAGAGATTGGCCATTTATACTGTATGTATGTGAAATTTTTTCCACAACATTCATTTTTGGTGTGGCGCAATAGGGTTTCGCAATCTCGTGTTTGCTGATGTTACTGCGTGCATTACTAGCGTGTTTTCTTATTTTGGAAATAATGGAAAATCCCAGTATTTTTTCCAAGGCTAATTTGCATTAAATTTATTTCAGGCAACTGATAAGCTCCAATGTAGCTTTACAGGACGAATTAGTATCTCAATTAATAGAAACACTATTTTAAGAATGTAGAAAAGCCCTTCGCTGTTTTTGCCGTGCTGATAAACATTAAACTTTACCCGGATGTTTTCGGGGCGTTCGCATTTAAAGTACGTTTGTTGTGTTGAACGAACATTAACGGCGCATTTGTATCAGCAATGGCACAACAGCGTGAAGTAGTATTGAGGTTTCCAACGAAAGTTGCACTTCACTTTATTGTTTGTATTTGCAAATATTTTTGCTTTCATTTATGCGACAACTTGCAAAGTACTTCACTCATATTGACAGGTCATGTAGAGTCATGGAAATCTACACATGGCAGTAGGAGAAGAATGACAAAATCATATTCAACAAGTTGAAGTCCATGGTTTTCGCTGAGCACGTTTTGCAAAGTGAAGATCAAAACAAGTTACAACACACTTGTACAATTGTTTGTTTTTGTGTTTTTAAAAAATTAATTCTGCTATCGGATTTCTTCGTAAATCAGTTTTGTGACGTAACCGAGGGCGCATTTTTTATAAAAACCATACAACCACATGACTAGATTGTTTCTAATGTTGCGTGAAGTGCGAAAAGAATAGACGAATTCAACTGTATCATGTGAAACTAAGTAAGGTTTCAACAAAGAACATATGTAGGTTTCCGTTATAGTCGAATCACATGTAACCAAGATTTCTTGACTCTCAACCTCACGGGTGCGTTTGATGTTGATCAAGTTATGAAATTGATTTAATACATTTTCCTGAAAAATTACAGCATCATGGTTTCTACAACGTGTGCAATGTAATGCCGATTCCTCAGAAAGTTTAGCTTATGAAGGAGTTTAGTAGCAAGCTTCTAGACTGAAAACATAGATAAGCTTGTTTTTCCGGGTGATTGAAACTTGGTTAAAGTTTCCGAAACCTCACCAAAACCCATCAAGCACTTTATGCGCGCACGCTCGAAATCAGATATTATGTTTGCTTGATGTTGGGAAGAATAAAAAAACTACCTTCAACAAACATCATTTCTCCAAGTGTCTTTTTTGTGCGTTGACGTTGATTTTCATCAGGTAAAATTGTCGCTTCGCATCTAACACCTCTCGTCACATTTTGAGGCGGTCTGATGGAACTGTTTACGGTGTTCTGGCAGCAAGTCTGTGCATAGCACATTATCCCTAGTCCATTCAGCAGCAAAGCACTCCATCTCCATGGTGTAGCAATGCACACACCCACTTCATTGACACATTCTTCAACGTCGTTCCGCAAATGCCTTCTGATGATTCCGTCCCATACCATCAGCAACATTCGGTCCTGACAAGCATCCAACCTGCTGATCTTCGCTGCAAAAGAGTCACTCTGTCCCTCAGCATACCGAAATTTGGAGTCTGGACATCTGCTCAATTCCGAAGTAACAAGTCCACATGATGAGAAACAGCGGCAGCTAAAACCGAGACACCCTGTTCCGCAAGAACTACTCCGCTAACAGCGGCAATGCACACTGGGCAGGCGAAATGCTGACCACGGGATTGGGGTAAGGCAAACATGTGCACCCGCGGCCCGTCGCATTGCTTGGTGCGGTCCGCGTGGTATTGTTCATAATCTTGAAATTCAAGTGAATTGCTGTATATTCCTCAATTTTTCGTACTACTCATTTCACAATCATTTATCACAAGCTTTTGTACTTCATCAGAGGTTTGCAGCCCTTAAAGTTCACAAAGGACTGTAACATTGTTTACTTACCTGGCAATGATAGACCACGAACACAATATCATCGACCCATTCCTCCGTCGGAAGGAGGCGGGCTTTCGACACGAGAGGTCGACCGTCATCCTGCTGACCAGGACATCTAGGATAGCTTTTCAATTATTTTAGTATTCGTTAATGTAAAGACATTGATCATGCTAATGCTATTTTTAGAACAGGCCCGCGGACCACCTACATGACCCTTGAGAGCGACTTGATGCCCGCTGGCGCCACGTTGGTGACCCCTGTTCTACAGGGTTCGGAACGCATCAGTTACAATCGCAACAACATCATCATGATCAATTGAGTCTGATGTCAGATAGCAATAGTGTTTTAACACCTGTAGTGCATTAAATGCAACTTTAGAGAATGAAACGAGAAAAAAATACTCCATTAGTCTGCGCGTTGAAAGGAAAATCAGCGCTTTGCACCAAACACACAAATGACACAACTCATCTTGTGCATGTTTTCCGTTAAATATTTTTTTCCAGTTGGCAATCAGGAAGTGTCACATCGTGATATTTCTGATCGTAGCAATCTCGCTGAGCTACGGGAATTTAGGTCAATTTACACCAAACGTTGCGATGAACGATGCATTTCCTTCAGGGTTTTTAGAGTATCAATTGATAAATGAGTCCCAAGCAGGGACCCAGTTTATGGGGAGGACGGGGGACATGTCCCCCCAAAGTTTGGACAGGGATGACATAATATATTTGTTCCCTCAATATTTTGTGATAAGAAAAAATGTACTGTAGTTGTGCAAATTTCATGGTGACATACTGTTGGAAACGTTTCCCCAGCATAAAACCAGGGGATAAACAAGTAAAATGAACATTATCACAGGACTACCTGTGGACGCAGTATACAGATTTACTATGCAAATTGAATTGTCATGATTGTTTATATTTATGTTGGTTAATTTGAATTACAAAATCGGTGTCCACATAAACTTCCCTCAATCGCAAATGCCTGCGCTATCTGTAACCCGCAATCAGAATACGATTGCCACCAGGTGCGAAGCCAGGGGGGAAATTGGGACAATGTCCCCCAATCTAAAAGTTTTCAGGTTAATAAAATATTTGAAGTATAAGCCAAAAAAATACTTCAGTGCAAATCAACGAAACTCCCTCAAGGAACTTATCCTACTTCAGCGTTTAGTCGAATACAAACTTGTATCTGATCTTTTGTAAACAATGACCCGCAAGTAAACACAATTGGAGTAACGCTTTTGGCAGCTGTTTCTGGCGCACGAGCTTGCTGTATCCGGCGTAATCAAGGGCGTCCGCAGGGGGGATCAAAACGGGCATTTCCCCACCCTGGAAATTGAAACTAAGAACCAAGGTTTTCTTGGAAACACGAAGTTATCATCTCAATTCCGATCAATTGATGTAATTTTTGCAATGCCAGAGTATTTTCCGTTATGACACTCACACTGCACCAGAGCCAGATTCACTTTTCTGGTGTCATTCTGTAGTGAGCTTGCAGTTCACTCGTGTCCGCTCCTTTGCGTGACTAAACTTGGGAGAGAATTCTTCTAGTCTTCGTCTTTATTGCGTAACAAACTAACAATAGCATGGCAGCAAATCTTCAAAGGTTCGCTAAGTTACGATAGTAGGGGTTTTACTGCATGTTGCTTTTGAATACTGGTGCCACGCCTAGTGGTAGACTGCCCTAGTGATCTAGTGATTTTTCAATGCAATCTGTAGTGAATTTTTGCAAAGTATGTGTTTGAAGATAATCGGTTGTCTTTTTTCCAACTTTACAAACCGTAAATTATAATTGATTACGTAAATGGTTGTTTGAAGATTTGTACCAACAGAACAAACAAGTGTTTCTAATTTGAGTTTAGAGTCGTTTTGTTTTCAGCGCTGTTTATTGCTACAATAATGGCCCTGACGGCAATTTCAGTTCGATGCAGGAAAGCTGCACAAGAAATAATTAAATAAATGTTAGGTTTATTGGTCTAAAATACTCCGCGTGTGGTGTCGTTGATAACATTTTTCAGTTTTCAGCATGATCTACTTTAACAAACTTGCAAATGATGCAAAGGTTTTTGGGCGATAAAGCTATTAAATCAATCATCTCAAGCAAAACTGCAAACCCAGACGCAAAAATTTTAAATCCAACGGATATTTTCAGATCGAGTGAATTTTTTTGTGAACCTAATGGTTTTTGCAGAGAAGCCTGTGGCAGCGCTGCTTAGTGCTTTTGAACGCAGATGCAGTATTGTGGCAGGTAAGGCAGTATGACACTGACTGGCTGCTGATAGCGGCAAGCCACGTATTTTTATGTGAAGCACAATTGAATCTGTAGCCACGAGAGTCCGCAGCAGGCAAAACAGGCTTTTGCCTCCCCTCCTAGAAATTTTGTTTAAGAACCAAAATTTATAGAAAACCTGAAAACAAGAGTTTCGTTTCGGTTAATTTATTTAATTCTTGCAATGGCAGTTCATTTGCCCGTATGACACACTGCGCAAATGCCAGGTTTGCTGTTTTGATGTCAAGCAGTAATGAGCTTGTAGTTCAGTCATGTCGGCCCCTTCGCCTGCAGACAGGGTTGCCAGGTCCAGATGAACAAAAATGCCAAACTGCACATTAAGAAATGTGCAAAAAATGCCAAACTGCACAACAAAAAAATTTGTAATTGACATTTATTGTTAAATTGTTTCAAAAAATTCCAAACAAACTGAAACAAGCCATTAGTTGTCAGTTTTGAATCACCTGGATGAGTAATGGCAAAAGTAAAATGTATGTTTCTATGAAATCACATTAGATTATTGCAGATAAATAAACAAACAAATGTTAGACTCCAATAGTACCATCTCCTATAGAAAATTCCAAATAAAATACATGTAAGTGTTTGAACCAATAAAATACAGGTTATGATAATACAAACATGCACCATGACATAGTTTTTAATAATTTGAATCTGGCACATGAGCATCCGATATTTGTTGGAATTCCACATACTTCTACCACAAAATGCACTTCTATCACAAAAGTACAGAGAACCAACAGAAAACTGTCCAGTTTCTCAGGTTCAGATGGACCAAATACGCCATATCGCTACTCAAATTGATCAATAAATGCCAAACTGCAGGCTGAAAATATTCTCAAAATATAAGCTGAAGGAGACAAATTTTTGAAAAATGCCAAACAACGTTTTTTTTCTGCCAACACCAGAAAAAAGGCTACAAACATGCCAAACTATGACGTGCATGCCAAACAGCATTTTCTCACGGCAAACCACTTTAAAAAAGGTCAACTTTCTGGATATTTGCATTAAAAATGCTAACCTGGCAACCCTGTCTGCAGAGGCAGGTTTCAAAGCTTGTGAGCGGATTGCTCCATTGTTATTCTTTATTGGGTAACAATAACATGGCAACAAATCTTCAAAGGTTTACTTCAAGTTACCGTAGTAGGCGTTTTGCCGCATACGCGCAGCTCTAAGCTATCCTTACATGCAGCTGAGCGTGGTCAATAAGTTTTGTAAAACTGTGTGTACGATTGTGTTTACAGCTTAATTCCATTTTATATTTCAATGAAGTCAGTCAAATGTAGCAGAGTCTCATCAAAAAATTCAAACGTAGTAAGTTCAAAGTAGCTAGAAAGGTTTTACGGAAAAAGTTGAAGATCAACTACATACGTGAATTAATCGCTCAAAAATTAGACGAAAACGGGGTGCACTTCCTAAATGCACGTACGTTTCGTAGAAGGCCTACAGGACTTCGTCGGAAGTCATTGCTTCAGAGCAAAGTCTCTGCTCGGCTTCCATTGAACGTGCAGTGTTGGTGTACATCCCAAGCGTGCAAATAGAGTATAAGACGCGCAATCGTAATGGCGGCTGCGATGGCTTCTTGCTCAACTGCAATATTGGCTGCTAAAGGATACTGCATATCGTGCACTTATAGCATTGAGAGGTTTGGAAGCGCTTTTACAGGAAAGGTTTATGAGTAAATCGTGGCATTCATCCAAAGTAGAAGCTTGGAACTTCACTATCAAAACTTTTAAAACTTGTCAGTTCAATGAAAGCAGACTTTTTATTTGTCGGCTTAAATCTGAACACAATTGTTTAGGAGAAAACGCCAGAAATATGCACGTTTCAGGGCTGGTACTTCAAAAACAAGTAGCATTAAAATATTTGAATGTTGAAACTCGGTTGTTGTTTGCCCCTCTAATAAACTTTCTGGCTATGCGCCTGGTTGCCACTGCAAGTATTTACCAAAAGATCTTGCGGTTTGTTTTTGATTTTATCTATGTGTGGTCTTGTGATTTTAGTGGCAGTACATTTTATTTTGGAACTGACCAAAGTTGAATTGATTATCGCAACTTTTGAGCATAATTATGTCTATTTTAGCCCAACTCACAGAATTAATGTGTTTTCATAGCAAATGCAGTGCTAAGTGCCAGATATCTAGATAAAGCACCTACCACACCACGGGCGCAGCCAGGGGAGGTGCTTGGGCCATGGTCGCCAAAATATAAAAATTCCACCATGTGTCCCCCAATTAGCCAATTTTACAACAAAGTCGTGTTAAACGCAAACAATAAAGGATTGTCCCATTGTCCCCCCCAAACTTTTTGGCAAACACGGTCCCTGGTCCCAAGCAAGCAACACCCTAAACCAACCTCACCCTTGATCTTATTACGTAGTTCTACTCGTCACAGTTTAAAACATCTGCTTTCCAGTCAAGCATCATCTTGGGTCGATTCCCATGCCGCCATGGAAGAAGAGACAGCTGTTCTATGTTTTGTTCAAGAATCAGTCTTTGAAGTCAAGATCTTCTTCTTCTACTTTGGAGCGAGGTCTTCTTCTATCCACTGCTTGACCGCGCTAGATTTCGGGGCAGGAGTTGAGCAGCCATTCGATTGTCTCATCGTCCAGAGCCGTCAGGCCATGCAGTCTATGAGAAGGTCGGTGGATTGGACATTGGAGGACAACATAGTCAACGGTTTGTTCCTCTGTGCCACACTCACATGACGCAGAGGAGGCCATACCCCATTTGCACAATCAGGAGAGGAAACGTCCGACACCGGTGTGGAGGCAGTTAATCCGGACCCAGGCTCTTCTTGGGAGGGTCATTCTGGGAGGGAGGGCAACGATATCGGGAATGAAAATGCGGAGTCTTGTGGGGTTGTCCGCCTACACCGCATGCCATTGGTGATCCGCCCAATGCGCCGCACGTATGTTGTTGTTGTCAGAAAAACTGATGAATTGGTGTGCGACGGGTACAAATGGGTGTTTCGATTTGAGGCGCCGTGCATCTGCACTTCGTGGATGGGTGAGCGCCGGGTGGAGCAGATGTCCAGGCTCGATGGCACGGCGTCCTAGAGACAGTGTGGCTCCACTGCCACGAAGCCCAGGAGTTTTGATGTCTACGAGGATTGGAAGGTTGTCCGTTGGTGTAGGACGCAGGCATCCAGTCACAATTCGCAAGGCGTCGTTGATGGCGGGGTCGTTGAGGCGGGTCGATGAGCACTGCGGCACCAAACAGGCGCGCAGTACTTTGCAGTTGAATGCACCAGGGCTAGGGTGGCTGTTCGCAACGTTGTTGCTCCAGCACTCCAGCCGGAGCCAGCAAGCCGCCTCAGGAGCGCGACCCGTGATGCTAGCAACTTGCACAGTGACGCAGGGTGTCGGCGATACGTGAGCGACCTGTCCAATGTTACTCCAAGGTATTTGGGCTCAGAGCAGAAGGGCAGGCTTTCGTTGACGAAGTTGATTTTGAGCTCACGTTTAGCTTCCTTGTTATTGAAATGGAAGACTGTCGACACCGTTTTTGTAGTGCTGAGCGTTAGCTTTCAAGTCAAGAGGTAATCACCTAACGATGCCATGTCCTTGAAGTCAAGATGACTTCTCTAGACGCAACGAACCTTAGAAACAATTGAAAAAATTGCAGAAATGATAATTTTATTCCAAGACGGTTGTTTACCTGCAAAATCACCATTCCCTTTAAGCCGCCATTTTGATTTTAAGTTTGTATGGATTCTTTCAAGGAGAGACTGGTATACCAGGGGCGTGGCCAATCACTCAAAAACCAACAGCAACATACTGTGTTACTGCAAAAAAACACATCAAATACATTGGAACCCACGAACATCACCTCATACATTCCTCACTCACGCACATACCTTTGCTCAGCTAGATTTATTGCAAATATCACACACCAACATGACAATGATAGAACTTTACAAGCCATTTATGCATTTTATTTATTGGTACTTCTGGTAATCACGTTAGACTGTTAGCGTAACACGGAACAGTCCAAAAGAAGCAATGCGGCTCGCGATCCCCGGGTTGGCCACCTGCAGTATACCTAAACGAAAGTGCAATCAAAGCGGGTGCTATATTCTCTGTTCTTCACGTCTCGCCGATCGCTACAATGGGGCTAAATTTGCCTGGCTCTGTTGGTAGTCAATGAAATTCAACAAGTTGAAATAAACGTTGAACATCGTTTTTGAGGTTGGCAGCGAAATGCTTTGTAGTGATCAATAACGACCTGATGCTTTTTTAACGAATCTATTTCCATCATTACCGCTGGTACTTTCTCAAAAAAAATCATGTCGCAGTGTAAGTGTCATGGGTAAATGTTGTGAACACCAGATGCTTGGATTTTCGAATTATTTCTTACTCGCAGAAAGAAAACAATGCGCTACTGCCAATGGCTTTTCTTGTCAAATAGCCATATCATTCGGAACGTTTATTCGCTACTGGTCGAAATGAATTTTCAATCAAACTGTGAATTACGCGTCACCAATTGTACATTCGCATCACAGCAAACTTTCATTCATCCGTAATCCGAGCAGTTTTCGCAAATGCTCTGATGAGGACTCCTCTCGTTTGCAGCTTCGCTCATGTTCACATTAACATGAAGATGTTTCGTTATGCTTTCATACTCTCATTGCAAAGCAACAATTTCTAAATTGATTACTCATTGCAAAGCAACAATTTCTAAATTGATTCGCCTCAGTCTATCAACGCGATGAAATTATTACCACAAAAAAAGGGATCCGAATCCATGTATTCCATAATAACCGTCGACTGAATCACTGTTGGGATGCTAAAGCATCACAACATGAATTTCGATAATATCTTTAAAGTAGTTTTTTCAATTTGTGTGCTATTAGAATGTGTAGTATTTTTAGATGATAGGAACGTTGCAGTAAAACCTATATTAAATAGTTAACGTGGAAAGATGTCATTGTTTAACGAGTAAAAGAGAAAAACCATAGATTTAGTCGTGATGTGGAACACTAATATCTTTTGTAAGGAATAGTGATTGAAGTCATTATACACGCATAAATACTTTTATGGCAAAGTGTAATTGTGAACCATGAATGCTGTGAATGTTTTATAAAGTACAATTGTACGCATTAAGCAGTCACTCAAAATCGTTTTGTGAATAGTGTTTCATGCATGTTTTAAGCTGGAATGTGATGCATGAGACAAGCAAAAGCATTGACAAACAGCTTTACCAAGCAGACAAACAAGTCGTCACCATCGTGAGGACTTTACCTGACCACATGACCGGAACCAATGAGAATATCCTGCTCGAAAAATTTTGAACGCTTATGCACCAGTGACTGCAGACGTCGCAGGCCTGAAGTGTTTATAACGAACTGAATTGCAACAGAAGCAACAAGAGAGACAAGAAAGACACAGGACGAGAACACTGAACCGATTCTGCAATGCCATGCATAAACAGACTAGTTGTGGCTGGACGACATTCAGTTGTGACTGTTCACCTTATGCTATGGACGAACTTAATTGGAGTAATAGAGTAGTGACTGCGCTTTTGCCCGCAGCAAGAATATCGTTGTAGCACAAATAAGAGCTTTCACATTGTGTAATGCTGTAACGTGAAGTTGTGTTTCTCGATTAAAACTTGCGGCAAGACTATTGATTCAGTAACGTCGTCCACATGTTGCTGCAAGGCAGTAGTTTGTGTTACTGGGTTGCTTTGTTGATTTTTTCTGATTTTCTTGTTGTTTCGAGCCTCACAGGGGTACGAATCGTCGGTGTCCTGACTAAAAGTCAGTTGACTTTTTGTTGCTCTTTTGAATACCGCAAACATTTAGCGGATAGCTGGGGCAATAAAATTCTAACTATGTAGTACAAAAAAGATTCCAAAATAACCACGCAATTTTGTCTTATGTCCCACCAAGTGTTATACTAATGATGTTTTCGATTGTTTTCTGCATTTCTAGCACCCTGGCAGCCAACTTACAAGATATCACGTGAAGGAGATGAGACCTGGCCATATGCAGCTTTTGTTGGACATTTTCTGTTGGGAAGTACTAGAAATCGATTGTATCTGGACAGTTATCATTGATTTCTTAAAGCTATCGTTTATTTGCATTTCGGTTTGTTTCATACTCCACAGATAGTTTTCCAAATGTTTTCCTACTGCCTTCCAAATTCTTCCCTCAAATATCACATTGGAAAATTTGCCATGGATTAAAAAATAATGTTTTTGCATGGAAATACCCACTTACTCTAAATTATCTTGTACAGAACGGTTCGCAGGTACTTGTAAGTTAACTAGTTTACTCAATCTTTGTGTGGAAAGTGTAACGGACAAATTAGTAGAAACATAAGTGAACAATAAGATATCAGTTAAACTGCGTACATGAATATTTTTGTGCTGGGCGAAAGTGCGACAACCGACAAACGAAACACCAGGAAGTAGTGGAATATGGCGTTGGTGATTTATGGTTTGGTTAATCCACCTCTGCTCTCATGCGTCATACCTCTTCTAAGTTAAGCAATCGCTTTGTGTAATATTATTGCTTCTGCCCGAAAGCCTGGAAAAAAACTTCTTCAACAACGTTTCTCTTTTCAAAATCAGGTATTTCTCAGATAACCTGCTTCGCCATTTCCCAGCATTTCAAACCGTCTCCCATCAAAATTTTCTAATTAAGGTTATGCTAACATCATAAGCATTAGTGAATTTCACATCTGAAACTTGGCGAAATTAATGGAAAACCCTTTGGACTCAAACTCGTAAAATGAACTCTGTCGAGTTGCGAATGGAAGCTACGTTATAGTTCGAACGAAACGACAAGGAAGTGCTTTCAAAATACTTCGAACGATACGGCAAGGAACTGCTTTTACAAAGTAGTTCGAACGATGCGGAGAGGAGGCGCTTTTGCACTGGTTTCGGAGAACAAATTCAACCGGTCTGAAACGTCTAAAACATAGATTGTTGAGTTTCAGATTGCATGAAATTGCAATTTTGCGAATCGAACTTCTTCATTAATAAAGAGATTTGATGCATTTTTAAAGTGAAATTTTGGGATCATTTCCTAAAAGTGTGCAAAGCAGCATTTGGTCCCAATTGATTTACTGGTGGCTTGAATATATTTTACTTCTTTTGTTGTCAGGTAGGTTGAATCCCACGGTGTTCACTATCAATATTTTCTGTGTTCTTATCCTTTCTCTTAGCAATTGTTTCTAGAGATAGGGATTGCATGCTTTCTAATATACTGTAATAACTTCTGCAGCATTCATTTTCACACGAAATTTTCCCTGAAAAGACCAGCTGTTAGGCTTTTGAAGCGTCGATGTCTTTGTGTAAGGTTTTACAATTTTGTATGTGCTCTGGACACATATCACGTTTCTGCACTTCGAACTTCAGCAAATTTTTCAAATTTTGAGGAAGTCAATCGTTATCCAGATTTGAAGATTAGGACGTGGTTTCACAAACCCATTTTGGGAAATTTTGTGATTTTAGTATTTGTCAATTGAGTCACGGTTCTTCAAAAGCGACAAAATATGAGAGTGAGTCATATCGTTTTGTTTTATGTGAAAACATTCTCAACATCTTATGAAAACAGTGATCGATTACACTTCTAAAATGAAACTTTACCAAATACAATCGTTGTTATGAACCAGACAAGTACTTATGATTGCAACAGAAATCTTAGTTTACTTTCGTTTTCGAACTACCGAGCCTCGACTTCAAACAAAAACATGGAAAGCATTTCGTAAAGCTGATGCAAATCATGGGTTGTCTCCTCAATTTCTAAAATTACTCTAGATCTCACATATCCCCAAGACAAACTGCGGGTCAAAAATGAGTGAAACCCATCCTCAGTTTATCCTGCACTCTTTCAAAACACAGCTGTGGTTTTGCTCATTTTGGCCAAACGTTGATTCACACCTTCGTCGACGGTAGTGTGAGCCTAATTCCCCGCTTTACTGCGTGTCTTAGCAACAGGAGAACTTGCCAGGGGATTGTGCTGGAGAACTGTTCAAACCATCAAAAGATTCGGCAAGTCTTAGAGTCTGCAATGACAAAATATATTTTTGCTTTTGGGTTTCGTTTTTTTGTGGACTCAGGTTTCCTGGCCATTGGGCCAAACCGCTAGATGGAAGTATTTCGCTCTGGGTTGAATTGGAAACTAGGTTAGAAACCGAGTCTTTCGAGGCTTTGATTGATTTAGTGCTCCGCTTTCAAGCGTTATGGCTCAAAAACAACACCAGTTAAGTAATCCACTAATTGGATAATCAATTAAGACATACCAATACACATAGCAAGTTTGTGCGTCGTTGTGTGAACAAATGTTATTTTCAAAGATTTGGAGCATACTGTTTAAGAAAAAACTGAACTGATGTTAGATACTGATCACCTGTAAGTAATATGACACAGCCCATTCAGGAATATTCACATGCAACTACTCAAGTATCAACTGTAGCGGAAATCTATGCAAACCGTTTCAAACAACTGGACTGGATTTTAGCAGAAGTGTTTAATGTGCTGGCAGCAACTCTTGTAAGTTGGTTTGCTTTCAGTCTAATTGTTTACGGGAAACAAACTGGCAAGTGGAGAAAAGAAAATCGATTAAATCCAACAAAAGTCGATGCTGGAGTTGTTTACACATTCTCTATTTTTACAACAATTTGCTGTTTGCTTCGATTGGCTGCAAATCAAGCTCTTTTCAATTTTGGTTATACTGACAGATCGTCATTACCGTGTGAAGTGGGTGCAATCATTTCACTGGCTTGCTACGGTTTAAGCATCACTGGCAGTTACATTTTTCTCTGGTTTCGACAACGTTCTTTGCATCGACATCCTTCAATCGAAGAACTGAACAAACGTTGGTTGAAAAGACTGAGTTGTGTGACTTTCATCTGGCTATTTTTAGGCCCTTTGTTAATTTTCGTATATGTGCTGACTATCACGCATAGGCGCATCGTACACACAAGCCAAGGATGCATCCTACGTGCAGTTGATGGTAAACTGCCTCCGTGGCCATACGTGACTACTTTATTTACCACACTTGGTCAAGTGAACTTGTTGTTTCTGCTTCTATAACCACTATTCAAAATTATGTCAAGGAACAATGCGGATAGATTGATTAAAATAATAAAACGATCAGCAATTTGCGCAGGTATTTGTGTTTTGAGCGATGTGCTTATAATGGTCACTGCTGTTTCTGTTACTTCTGATGAAACATTATTATCAACACTCTCAAGTGTGTACGACATAAACATGGTGGTTACCACAGCCAGCGTTTTCTTTTCTTTCGAATCCTGGCGAAAAATATTTGTTGCTCCATTTGCTTCATGCTTGTCTTCACAAACCAGTGTCCACACACAAAAAA
>JGI24158J21664_10004758_pt1 | contig 17542 bp, 14 predicted proteins | sample Ectturendosymbi3_FD_21664 | JGI IMG/M metagenome (IMG submission 21664)
TCGTTCAGGTTTGAACTTGTGCGGTTCTTCGAACAGACTTGGATCATTGTGGACAGCCCAGATATTTGAAATTATCTGAAAGCAATTTTACACATACATGCATTACTGATGGCATATTAGCAACGCGGATGTTCTTTTCTCAATCACTACCTGCACTCCTTTCGGAATTCTGTACCCGTACAGTGTTGCGTCTTCAGTTGTTTTGTGCGGGAGGTTCAGTGGTGCAAATGTGCGGGATCGGTAGAGCTCTTCAATGAATGCGCTGGTATATGGCATGTCAGATTTGTGCGACATCCCAACTGTGGCTTCCGTGCCTGCTCAACAGAAAGTATGCAAAATGTGACTTGCTTAATTCAACGGCATCATAAAATAAATGAGCGAGGGCCGAAAGTTCTGGTGTTAACGTTCATTAACAAAAAAGAAAAAAGGATTAAAAGAACTAATTCTAATGAAATAGATGTGTTGCATTGTGGTGATTTTGCAAACTTAAAAATCGAAATCCCTTCCCGAAATATTGCACTCGATTAACGATGAATTATTCACAGTAGGAAAATAAAAGCGAAAGAAGCACTGTAGCAGAGGTATGCAACTGCATGTAAGAACAACGCCCTGTGTTTTAACATCATTTTTCTCACCAACTACTGCCAAAATTTCTTCATAAAGTTTCTTCTCGATTTCTGGATAATGAAGAAGGCAGAGTATTCCCCATCTCAGGGTACTCGTGGTAGTTTCTGTTCCCGCTACAAACAAGTCCCTCACAAAGTGTAGCAACTGTTTCTCCTTGTAAAACAAATAAATAGAGCTTTAATAGTTTCATTTTCAAACCTTCTGGCGTACATATGAATAAAGTTGCTTATGTTCTGAATCACATCTCTGTACATTTTCTCTCCACCTACATATGTGCACAGATGGTGGATTGCAGTGCTGCCACATGCAGATGGCTGGTTCAAGGGCTGTATTACATTGCATTTGTCAAACGTCGTCTCTGTCTGAAACACGGAAGAGGTCCGTGCTAACATGCACGACAATCGATGAGCCTTGGCTTCTATATTTTTTGCATTTCATCAATGTAACCGGCTTACCGACTACCATACCGCGCTAGGATATAGTATATCGCACGAGTTACGTCGTAGCTTTGGTTGGAACAGGTCATAGAGTATGTGCGTAACAAGAGGTTTGAGGCGGGGGAAAGCGTAGCTGAAGGGGGCTCACTAGCCAACAATCAGAAAAAAAGTTGAGAAATGATAGTGAACCTGGATGTGGATATCTATACCAAAACCCGAATTCATCGGAAAACATTACGATAAACGCAAAAAATCATATTAATACCAAAATATAAGCTACAGTAAGTAGGGGCCCGATTTTTATATTTAGCTTACCAGAGGGAAGGTCCGCCCCTTTGTCCCCTGTCCGTTACGCCACTGGTCATAGAAAGAAAAAGTGTTGCTAATGGCAGTTTCGCTTATGTGAGGCTTTGCATTGCATCTACTTTAAAAGACATGCAGAATGCTGTAATCATTTCGCTTGTATTGAGAAATAGATGTGTTGGGCTATTCCCATCACTTTTCTGCAACAAACAGGGATAAATCATAATAATTTCAATTTATTTGTCCAACTGCCTTAATCAGTTCTGAACTGGTTTAATCAGTTCTGTAAAATAAGAATAAATAAAACATGCAATTGACGGTAACATAAGAGAAAACAGCAGTAATAAAATGGTTTTGTTGCTCTTTCTCGAATTTTATAGGTCATGTATTCCTCCAATAGGATATATCTGAGTAGTTTATTGTCTGTTGGGGTAATCGCAAAAGGTTGAAAAATCCTCCCATTTCTTGTCTGGCAAAGCTGCAACTCACCCCAAGACTTCATTTGACTGAGGTTGGGGAAAGCGCGTTAAGCATTACCAGGCCAGGTCTGGTGCTGATAAAAATCAAAGTGTCATTTAAATCAGCATTGTGAAATTCCGCTTGTGTGCACATGAAGCGGTTATTTCTTAACCTGTACATTTAGATTTCTTTCCTCCAGTGGTCAAGCAAACTTGTGTTTGCAGAAATTGGCCCACTTCTCGCTTCAAATGTTTTTCGCTCCCGATGTCACAGGGTCATGGGTTTGTCCGTTTTGCCACAAAACTGCCAATAAGTAACCAATGGCCTGACTGTTGCGGTCCCTTAACGAGGATAAGAAATCACATCGGTGAGAACGACAAGTTGCACATGTTATGTCATCAGCAGCAGCAGAGATCACCCGCTGGACCAAGGTCGCTCCACTGTTGCTGATGCCATATTTCAGCTATTGTTGTGTCATTCTTCACGTACTTCCCGTTCTACCTCTCGTCGGCCTTTGAGATCTTGTGACAACAGTCAGATGCATAGCCATAGCCAGGGACCCAAAGAGCCATGCCCCCCAAAATTTCTAATTATATTTCTAACAAAACAAATGAGACCAAATTTTTGGCGTGAATTTTTGTAAATGTATCGCAATTTCATGAAAACTTTGAGTTAATTCAGATGCAGGCTTGCAAAATGCAGATGTGAAAAATGTTTCAACATCGGGCCTGATTATGACATGATTGTTGACAACAAAAGATGCAACACTTATCATTAAATATCACATTTGTGATTTATGATCTTTGTCGATTTGTTGTTCTTGGTAAGGCAAGTAAATAGCAATTCAAAATCAAAATATTGGGCCCCTCATAACAGCTCGACAAAGATCTCCATATTTGAAATAAATAGGTGTTACTGAATATATTTTCCTTACTGTGAAATACTTGTCTTCCTTCTTCATCATTTCCCCAATGAAAACGTCAATAAAATCACGTGGGTTTTCAGCGTCATATGTTGCTTTGTGATCAGCGACGACGTCACGAAAAATGTCTGCAATTGCACAGACACATGGCTGTTCTTCTAAACGACATTATTTTGATGTAGTTAAAAAACACTTCCTTAGGTCATGTTTTTGGAGTGTTTTGCCTCGATTTCAACTAAATATGGTTTGATCTCTGTTCAAGTTTACCATGCAACTAAAGACCAGACTTGCCCTTATGTAATATCGAGATAAAGAAAATATATATGTTAAATTTAGGTAAAATGAATATGGTTTGAATGAGTATTTGTCCACCAAAGTCCTTTGAAAATTTTACAATTGAGGGAATATGCATACAAAGTTCTAAGTAAAACTCTGCACAATTGTATCATTGATTTTCATGAACAACTGTGATGCAATGCGCTGTGGCATAGAGAGTTCGTTGATGGTAGGGCCTATGATTTATTCATGCATTTTTGTGACTCAAATCACGAAATAACACGAATGCAGCAAGAGGAAAATCAATAACATCAAGTTTACCTTCAAATAAATTCGAGTTATATTTTCTTTCTTGTTATGATTATGTTGTTATGTTTATGAAGTCGTGTAATGTTTACGTTAAGTTTACTTTCAAATGAATTCGTGTTATGATGCTTGTTTTAGAGTCGTAGAACCCCCTAGCAGTGATGCCAGGTTATTTTACAAAAACAAGCAAATAAACCTGAAAAAACAAGCCAGAATAAGCAACTTGACAAAAATATATGTCCAAATGCGTTGTATAGGAAAATTGAATGAAACAAAAAACAAACCAAAAACAAACAGGAAAATCCGAAAAACAAATCATAATAAGCAAATTTAGCCTGCATAAAAACAAGCCCATATTGTGTTTTGAAGTAAATTGGTTTACGTTCAAAAACTAAATGCCAAAAATTTAATGCGAAGTAGGCTACACCGCAAGTACAGTAAAACACATCCCAAGAAGTTGGTTTGGGGGCTATGGAAAGGCATGCTGGGTTGTTGCCTACTTTGTTCACCCAAGCACTGCTATGAATGGCCTGAAATATGTTAAAATACATCCGGAAAATTGATTATGTACATGGCAGTGCATAACACCCTTGCATAATTGCATTCATGTGTGCTTTCTGAATATCTTCAGCAAAACAAGATAGAATTAAGTTCTTGACTGGCCCGTAAACAACCCAAACATGAATCCAATTGGAAACTTGTGGAGCTACATGACACATAAGTGCTAGAAAAGCAAACATCCAGTGCTAAAGAACTCATAACTGCAATAAAAGAAGCTTCGTTGAAAGAAATCATCCCATTGTACTGTGCATCTCCAGTAAAATGTATGCCCAGCCGTCTTGATGCAGCAGGGCGAGAGAAAGGTAGATACACAAAATCCTAAAATGAAAGCTCTTGTTACATGGATAGATATAGAAAGCAAAATTGAAGGCTTCGAATATTTCGCCATTCGGTGTTATTAGATTTCACTGCTAATATATACTGCATCTCGTTTTGACGTAAGACTGTTTCACGTTATAAAGATTTGAAAAATATTAGAAAATTCAGAGTGCTCCTGTACTTTTCTAAATGAGTGTGATGTTTATAAATTGTCATTTGTCTATCTCAAGATTCGTCGACGGTCGCAAAACAGCTTTCTTTGAAAGTAATGGAAAACTGCCATCTTTTTCCTAGTCTGAATCATGTTTGAGTAAGCAACAGAATCATTGTCATGCACATTTTTATTAAGTACCTATTCAAAACGGGAAGCACAGATAATTACATTCTCATCATTTGGTTTGCATATGCCGTTGTTTAGATATGTCAATGCAAGATGCTCATTTGATAATACTGAGGATAGTGTAACATTTCACGAAGCGCGACCCGCAGTTTCATATCAGTCGATATGCTTAGTAAGCAGTAGAGAATCTCTTCATTTTTGGATTAACGCAATTCCTTTAATGTCTTATAAATGTAACTTAGTTCATTTTCACATAATTTAATTCACAAAATCGTAACTTCATATTCAATCGTGTTAATCGGATTGCTTTTTACGTAGTATATTAATACATCGCATAACAAAAAGAACTCAGCAATTTTTAGTCACCAAGAATAGCCGCGATGTCATTCACGAAGAGTTGGTTGATTTGTTTGAATGGTGGAAAATATCTCAAGAACGGAGCATAAGAAAGAGCTGCTATTCCCTTGCTATCCTTCAACTCAACAAAACTGGAAAAAGCAAAGTTATCCAGTAAAATTATTAAGGTTTAGTATTTGATGAAGCAAAAACTGTAAAAGCCACAAATCATATTTTTTCAGACTTTTGGACTTGCTAAAATTTTAACAAATCTTTCGTGACATTATAAATCCCACCAATAATGAAACACATAAGAGAAAAAGTTAGATTCTGCAGTACTTTTAAAATTGTTATTGCGTTGATAGCGCTTTGTTACAACGTAACGCAATCAGGCGAAAATTTTTACAGGAAAAGTGTTTGTTCAACATGATAGTTATAAACAGCACTAGCAGAACTAATAAATCACTACTTACAACCAATTTTTTCAACTGATTTGATCCACTGAACTTAAGGCAACTAGAAACCTCTGCTCATTTTTAACGTCAAACTATGAAAAACAACATTCTGATGTTGTTTGCACTTTTCTGGTCCTCAGAATGCTCTTGGGGATCTTGCTTCGTTACTTACTACAATGCGCATTTTAAATTGAAGTCTTTTGAAAATGAGACTAAGACTGAAAATATTTTAAGAGGTGTCATCCTTTAACAGCACACGTGATATTTCTACAAGAAACGGACTGAAATATCTGGCAAAAAGACTATTACTGAAAGTTTACCTAGTATTTTCAGAATGAAACTTAAAACCAGACCCATGTGAAAACCTCCAGATGGTAAGGTCAAGTCCAAGCCAGCAAAAAATTTAACTACATTACTGCAGGTTTAACAATTTTATAGATCTTCTATCTTTTGCAATTCACGTTTTCGAACATAAAGAGCAACCTGTACCTTTGAAGCTTTCTTGCACTTTGATGCGCACGTAATTATTCCCATCTAGTATTATTTGTTTATCCCTATTATTTCAGAATTAAAATACGTCTTTTACGTTATGGTCTGCCAAGCACATATATGCATTTTAAGCAGGCTGCCTGCATGTGTCATGGGTTGTAACGTTCGCTGAATTCCTATGTTTTCGAAAAGACGTTTGGTGGTACAGAACTTGAAGATGGCGTGAAGTAAGAGATTCATCCCAAAGCTTCTCTTCTGTCACTCTTCAAGGGACATCGTCAGAATAAAGTGGAGATAAACTGAACTGGATTATATACAGAAAAGAAGAGATCTCATTGGTTAAAGTAGTGGCCAATAAGAAAGGGTTTAGGAGATAAGAAAATGCGAGTTGTCACTGGTTGAAAATGTAATTCAAACTTCGTCGAAACGTTGAAACAGTCAGCCAATGAAAAATTTAAGAGATTTAGGAGATCTTCAAGGAGTAAACGAATTCTTTTTGTTTGCAGAGAAGAGGATTCAGAGATTTGATGAAAGTTGCTTCCAGGGCAGAGAGATGAAATGGAGTGCGAGCTCGAGCGAGGACAGAGAATTTGTCCTTATTGTAATGTAAGGCACATTGGGCGTTGTGAAGAAGATGTTGACCGATGGCGGATTCGTGAAATTGTAGGGGGCTGGTGTCCTTACCAGGGCGGGGAAGGCTTTGATGGATGTGTGGAGTGGGAAGATTGGTAGTCGACTTTGGAATGTGTTGTTTGATTCGCTCTTCTAAGTGCTGAGACGTGCAACCAACGTACCGACTGTCACAGTGGCACACAATTGGCAGATTACGTTGTTTTGATGATGGGAAGGTAGCACGTCTTTCTCTGTTGCTGGTAAGAGCTGTCGGGTCGTAAAAACAACACGTGGTTCGACGGAAAAGAAGCAGCGCTTCACGGCAGACGTGATCTGCTTTTCGAACTTCATCGAAACGTTGCCGATCCATGGAACGTGTAAGTAGACTGGGCATTTTTTCACTGTGTGGACCGGGTTCGAGTTAAGTTGTTGAAGTTTTCGTTTGATAGTGGAGTTGATTAAATGTTCCGGATAGCCATTTTCCAATAGAATTGAGCGGATTTTGTCAAGCTCTGGGTCAAGTTTGCCTTTTGAACAGATCATAAAAGCTCTGTGTACCAAAGTACCGATTAAATTTAATTGATCCTATGTTTTCCTTCAGCTTCGCCACTACGCGACGTCCTTGCTTGATTTATTTCATGCCTCTGATTGGTTGTTGATGCGATCCTTGCGTTTCGTTCAGCATTCCCTTGAGACTGACGTCAATCATTTAAACTTTTAAAGCGGTGTCGCGAGTTTTGGGATTATTTCTTTCAAGTACTGTATCTCGAGCAGGTCGAGAGTTGTGTCATCTGCCGCGCATTTAAAAGATATAAGGTCTTTTTTCTGCATTCACGGCAGCATAAGGCTGCGTCCCTTAATATTTTGGTTAATCACTCTCATGTATTGGTCATCCTTCACGTGTACCGTGAACTCGAATAAAGCTTGCAAAGGGTGCATTAACTGATTTGTTCTCGTTAAGTTTGCCTTGCTGCGGAACTGATCGAGCGTCAGAACTCTACAGCAAAATTTACCAAAATAAAAAAATGCAGATGGACAGTAGCAACGTTGATGCTTCAATAGGTTTGGACAGTGGTATTCTTCATGAAAGACTTGAGAGTATGAAGATGTCTAGAAGTGGTCTTCTTGCCAATGTGACGAGGCTCCAAGGTGAATTTGATGTGCTGTTTCTGAACATTGCCAATTATGAAGAGGCGTCAAGAAAGAAGGTCGCTTTGGATGAGGCATTCGATAAATGTTTGGAATTCTGCAAGAAGTACAATTGTGAAGTGCCGTCTGGTGAACTTTACAAAGCAGAAAAGCAAGAAGCAGGGGCGAAGTGTACTGACTTATGTCGCAGGAGAACAACTTGTGATCAAAACTATGAACAGTTTGTGCAATTATGCACCGATAAAGAACCATCAGCTAGTGATTTGTGTAGTTCGGCCTCAAAAAGGTCCTCTGTTTCGTCCATCGCTAGGAAGCAAGAGATGACTGCGTTGCAGGTAAAGCAAATGGAGCTGGAACTGGGGAAAAGGCGAACGGAGCTGCAGTGGGAGAAAGAGAAGGCAAATGGAGCTTGAGTGGGAGAAAGAGAAAAGGTAAATAGAGCGGAGAAACCCGAGCTGTTGCTCGTATGGAGCAACTGAAGTTGGAAGAAGCAATGTCGTCGGTAGGTTCCAAATCAGAACTCCAGGGTCAGTCGCGGCGTTGCGACGTGTTGGCGAACAACGGTTCAGGTGAGCCCGGTTGTAGTAAAAACATTGGTTCTTGCCTTGTGACTAGAGCTGTAGACAGCAGACCTACGACAGTTTGTACGTATGCGGTTACATATTCACCGGCAAGTACTGTTGGACCTCAAGCAGTTACTTCAACAGTTGGTGTTCTCGATGCGAAACCACGTTTTAAGTGTTGGAGCTAAGGAATTTCTCCTGAAGCAGCGCGTTTCGTTCAGCTGTGAAGAAGCTCCATCAACTTCACGTCGCTCATCAAATGCCTTCATCTCGAAAGCAGGTACGCAGCGTTTGTGTTTGGGGTCGGGGTCGCACAGTTTCGATGACACGTCTGACCTTAACACGATGAAGAGCAATTCAGTGGTCTTCGAAACTATTCAAGGTTTAAGCTCGGCGATTCGCGAAGGCATTGCTCTACGCAAAAGAAATCAACCTGATTTCAGTGGTGATCCGTTGCATTGCTATGGGTTTATTCAATGGTGATCCGTTGCATTACTACGGGTTTATAAAAAGGATTCGAAGAAACCGTAATGAAACAGATTTCTGACCCAGCTTCACAACTGGCATACTTGATCGACATGTGCTACGACATGTGCCAGTGCAAAGTGCACGAAGCTATAAAGTCTTGCAACATCATTAGCCCACCTGCTCAAGCTTAAAAACGAGCTCTTGATAAACTTGCAAGCATATTTGGAAAAAGGCATGTGGTTGTAAAAGCTCATTTAGACTGTATAACAAAGGGACCTTCTGTAAAGGCCGATAAAGATAGTCTGGAGAAGCTAGCTACGGACATGTTCAACTGTCACATTACACTTGTTCAGTGGGGTTACGACTCGGGAGTTAAATTCTTCGCAAACGTTGTTGGGCGTGTTTAGAAGATTGCATATTCATTTACAGAGGACTTTCAGTGATGGGGTCGACGTTAATTCAATCGGTTACGCAGACACGTTTTTGCAGTTGCTGTCTTTTGTTGAAGCTGCAGATCGCGCTAATTCACTATTTGGTCAAGCTTTGGGTCAGCCGGTAAGAGCAAATCGTGCCCTCAAACTAAGTCAGGCCGCGTGTTTGCGGCTCAGTCTGAAACTGTTGGAGCAATGTCCAATCAGAAAGTGCTTGTGGACGTTTGTCCTGCGTGCGATTGCGCTCATGTGCTGCTAAATGCCGCAGGTTCTTAGGTAAATCTATTCAAGAGCGCTGGAACTTCGTGAGAGGTAAGCGCTTGTGTTCCAATTGTTTGGGCGTTCATCTCTCGCGTGATTGTGGATGCAAGTCAAAATGTAAAACTTGCTCTCGCCCTCACCATACCTCTTTGCATAAAGATTTTGTACAACGTGCGCCGAAGTAATCGAGTTCTAGCGAAAGCGATTCATCCAATGCGAAAGGTTCGCCTGCTGACAGCGCTGTCACAGTTTCTGTCCTTACCGGAAGTTACAAAGTACGTCTGACGGTGCTTCCCGTTCGTGGTTACGGTGACAACGTCACAAACGTTGTAGATACTTACGCATTTCTCGATCCTGGTTCCGAAACGTCATTCTGTACAATCAGTTTAATGCAGAAACTGCGTTTATATGGAAAAGAGGTCACGAAGAACATTGTTAACTTGTCGACTTCACGTTCGCACCGTGGTAGCATGGTGACCTTGTTTGAAAGGGTTTTGCCGAGTCCAACGTCATTCGTATCCAGGACGTTTTCGCTATTGACAAACTTCCGAAATTAACTGAGAGCATTCTTAGTGATAATGATGTAAAACGCTACAAACATTTACGAGGCTTGCACTTTCCGGAACTGCATTCGAACGAAATCGAAGTTCTCATTGGTGCTGCCGCTCTCGAAGCTCATGAAATAACCGACTCCCGGTGTGGAACGAACTCGCAGCCGAAAGCTGTAAGAACTGGTCTTGGATGGACGCTGATCGATCCTGAGATATGTCAACCCTCAGGTGAAGACTGCTCAGTCAATTTTTCTCGTATCGAGCAAAGTTTGCATAAACAAATGCTGCACATGTTTGATCATTAGTTTTGTGCAGATCAGTCGAACGCTGATGATAAAGCATATTCTGTTGAAGATTTGCAGTTCTTAGGCTTTAATGGATAAGGCGGCAAAGAAGGTTGACGGTCATTATCTGCTTCCCTTGCCTTGGAAGGACTCCGACATTTGCCTGCCGTTCAATCGCCCGATGGCGTTAAATACTCTTTGCTTAAGCTTAAAGCGTAAGTTCGAACGTGATAACACTCTTTTTGCCTTGTACAAAGATAAAAATCGACGGTTTGGTCCGCGATCGATACGCTAGAAGGGTGCCTTCTGAGGAAGACAACAAATCGAACAGGGTGTGGTACATACCACATCATTCGTGCAACGCTTCCGGTGAATTTCGTGTTGTGCATGACTGCGCTGCTAAGTTTGGAACGTCGCTCAATGAAAACTTGCTTCAAGGCCCAGACCTGACGAACACCCTCTTGGGCGTGTTGCTGAGATATCGCCAAGGTAAGGTTGCTTTCACTGGCGATATTAAAAAGCATGTTTTTCCAAGTAAAAGTGGATCCTCGCGATTGGGATTCATTACTTTTTTTGTGGTGGCCGGATAATGATTTGTCACGATCCCCAATCGACTTTCAAATGCTAGTTCATCTTTTTGGAGCGAAATCAGGCCCGTAACCAAGGGGCGCAGGGGGGTGAAGCCCCTACAAAATTTTTGCCCCCCTTGGAAAAATGTGTTGGGCATAGTTTAACACTATTGGACATAGTTTAAAAAATTTGGGCCCCTCTCAAATCTTCGCTCCCCGTGGTGTCCCAAGCTGGTTACGGGACTGAGCGAAATCCTCACCGGCTTGTGCAAGCTACGCCTTAAGGAGAGTCGCTGACGACAATGCGATCATTGCTAGCCAAGCAGCAGTTTCTACCGTTAAGACCTCATTCTTTGTTGACGACTGCGTGAAATCCGTGGACTCCGACGATATTGCAATCAAACTCGCAGAGGAGGTAAAATTACTTCTAGCTTCTGGTGGTTTCCAATTAACGAAATTCTCTAGTAACAGCAGGAAAGTGCTGTCGACATTTTGCCACGATAAACTTGCATCTGGCTTGAAAGATCTCGATCTTGGTGATCTTCCAGTAGGTAAAGCTGTAGGTGTGTACTGGAACGCCGAAAGTGACGAGTTCATCGTTCACGTCAGCCTGCGCGAGAAGCCAATCACTCGAAGAGGAGTATTGTTACAGGCGAGTCAATTGTTTGATCCCTTTGGTATGATTCAACCTTTTATTCTCTATTCAAAGGTTTGCTGCAGAGATTGTCAGCTTAACATCGGATGGGACGAAGCGATTCCCTCTCATCTTCCAGATATTTGGATGCGTTGGGTTCGAACACTACCTAAGCTTCAATCAGTTTCGATTCCACGGTGGTTCGGATGTTGTCGGGACGATTCACAGCTAGAGCTACATTGCTTAGGCGATACCAGCAGCGTAGGCTATGGTGCTGTTTGTTACATCCGTGTAGTGCGTGGTTCCGCTATTCACTGTGCGTTTTGTTTTGGGAAAGTCACGCGTGTGTCCGATAAAGACGGTCACTATACCTAGACTCGAACTTTCTGCTGCCACTCGCCGTTAAACTGGCTCGAATGATTACTAAAGAACTCGAAGTCGAGCTTCGTCAAACCGTGTTCTGGACTGATTCGACCACAGTTTTACGTTATACTGAGAATAGATCTCGTCGTTTCAGTGTGTTAATCGTCTGTCCATTATTCATGCCAATTCTCAGATTTTCAATGGCGTTACGTTGAGTCTGGGAAAAACCCTGCTGACCCCGCCTCAGGGGAACAATGCGGGAACAATGCCAGAAGAAGAATGCAACATTTGGCTCATGGGACAAGACTTCTTGTGGCAACCTGAAGACTGCTGGCCTGCACAACTTGCACATTTGTCACCAGTTGCTGATGACGATCCTGAGGTAAAACCAGTAAAATTTGTTTAATGTCATCATTCCACAGGAAAATCCCAGCCTTTCTATGCTGATACACCATTATTCTACATGGACAAAACTTGTAAAAACAGCCGCTTGGATGAAACGTTTCAAGCAGCACGTAATGTGGAAGTTTTCCGACACGTGTAAAGATCGTGCACGGTCTACGTCCTGTTTCCTTGCTGTGGAGGAGGCCGACGCAGCCGCATTGGATCTAGTTAGATTTGCTCAACAAGAAGCCTTCACTGAGGTAAGAAGCATGCTCAGTGACTGTGACGGCTTTCCGAACGTTACTTGGCAGGGGTCGAGCCTGGGCAAAGGTATTCCTGATGCTCTGCGTAAGTTAAGACCGATCTTAGTTTTCAGTCTTTTGCGTGTTAGTGGACGTTTGCAGTATTCACCGTTAAGTGTAGACACTAAACACCCATTTATACTTCCGAAGAGACACCACGTGACCGAGCTGATTATTCATCATTACCATTCGAAAGTTTGCCATTGTGGCACGCAGTATGTGTTTGCAGCGACCAGGGAAAAGTTTTGGATTGTACATGGACACTCCACAATGCGACATTACCTCAGAAACTGCCGAAATTGTCGTTTGTGGAAAGCTAAGGGTATTATGAACAATCGGCCACTGACAGCAGTTAGCGACCATCCCCAAGACACCTATGTTAACACCAGCGTCAATTCTTACTGGCGCGCTGAATTCCTCGCTGCCTGCCGGCGTCTTCATAGAAGCCGATGGTTATCGACGTTCGTGGCGAACTGTGCAATTCCTGGCCGATTGCTTCTGGAAAAGATGGATAAAGGAATATCTTCCCCTGCTTCAGCACCGCCAGAAGTGGCCACAACCTTCCAGGAATCTTCACGTTGGTGATGTTGTTGTTTTGTACGAAACCAACTGTAAACGTGGCGTTTGGCCCAAGGCGTTGTTGACAGATATTTTCCCTGGCAAAGGCGGTGTAGTACCCAGAGTTCGAGTACTAACGGCAAATTCCTCGTTTCTGCGTGATGTTCGAAAGCTTTGCCTGCTGGAGGCGTCCGATTGAAACTACGTGAAATGTAGGTGACATTTTTATGGTCGCCGAGACGTACCAGTTACCTAATGATATCATTAACTGCTGTAATCAATGTGGTCTCCTACACGAATAGCATTTAAGCGCTATTGACTTAGCTGTTGATCAAAGTAAATTTTTTTTCTTTGTCCGTTGAATTAAAGTAAAATGTGTCATTTTCATGTGAGGGTCTGTATTCCCGCGAACATTTCAGTTGTTAAACAGGCTATTAAGCTGTTCGGGCTGGTGAGTGCCCTTGTCTGCGTTCGTGCGAACCATGCAGTTGTTGAGCAGTCTGTTAATTCGATCAGACTGCTGAATGCCATTCTCATCTATTTGTTTTGAGTGCGTATTCAGTCATCACGTTACTATTGCATGTTAAAAATGATTTCACTCATGGCGCTCTATCATTTGGGGCCGGTATGTAACGTTCGCTAAATTCCCATGTTTTCCTTCAGCTTCGCCACTACGCGACATCCTTGCTTGATTTATTTCATGCCTCTGATTGGTTGTTGACGCGATCCTTGCGTTTCGTTCAGCATTCCTTTGAGACTGACGTCAATCATTTAAAGCAGTGTCGCGAGTTTTGGGATCATTCCTTTCCCGTACTGTGTCTCGAACAGGTCGAGAGTTGTCATCTGTCGCGCATTTAAAAGATATAAGGTCTTTTTTCTGCATTTACGACAGCATAAGGCTGCGTCCCTTAATATTTTGGTTAATCACTCTCATGCATTGGTCATCCTTCACGTGTACAGTGAACTCGAATAAAGCTTGCAAAGGGTGCATTAACTGATTTGTTCTCGTTAAGTTTGCCTTGCTGCGGAACTGCTCGAGCGTTAGAACTCTACATCGGTTATAACAAAAGCAGTAGCCTTCTCCTAGCATACTTTCGATGTGTTTAGAGGTTACTAAAACATTTGAAAAAGTTTATTCTCGTAAATAAAAGCCACGAAATCTATGCAATCATCTAAGAAACCTTTTGTGTAATGCATTTGCAAGCTTTACTTGTGTTTACATGTCAAAGTGTCCGATAGGATGCAACAAAACCTGTAAGAAAGCACAAAACCTACCCCCTGTTTAGCCGCTTCATAATTTCAGTGAAACATTCATCATGGTAGTGAAATCGCTTTCCAAACACAACACTGCATATATTGTTTGACAAGGCGTTGCTTAAATGAGCCTGGGAAAACAGAGTCAAACATCTGGTTTCAAAAGCGAGGAAAATTTTAAGACTTTTTTTCAACAGAAGCAGTCTTTTACCTGAACATCAAACAGTTCTCCGTCTTTTTTTTGGATGACTTGGTTCAAGTAATACACTTCGTCCTGCACTCGTTCCTCCATGCTTTTTTTGCCCACGCCAAACCTTGTAGAAAGGAACAAAATTTTCACCAGCGAATTTTATTGTTTGTTCACAAGAAAACCGTATCATGATATTTTTAACATATAAATGAAAGCTAATTTCACGCATGCACTTACCCACGCAAAGTCGACAAGCCAAATTTTCTCTGTGATTTCCATTTGTTGTCATAGTCAAGAAACACAAGGCCATGACCTTCTGTAATTTGCTCAAAAATAGGAATCCTCCATCGACCGGAAAATTGTTCTTTATTCTTAATAAAAGCCTGAAGACCGTTGCAATAGTTGTTTAAAACGGATAGGCTTTTAAGTCTTTCACAATCACAGCAGCATATTCAACCAGATCATCAATGTATACAAAGAAATTTTCACACTGTCTATTGAAAGAAATCCTTTCTCAGCACAGAATCAGACACTAAGATCTTAAAGAGTATATATTTCGCCTACAAAGTAGGCATCATCAGCTCTTATTCAAATAGAAGCTCTTATTCAAAAAGAAATTTTCACAATTCAAGCTTTCAGATTTCAGTAGAAATAGGTATATATCTTAGCGTTTTGATATTTTTCCTCTTCGTCGTCGTTTGAGCGTGTTACAACCCATTGCTTGGCCGCATTCGATCTCGGGGCAGGTGTTGAACAGGCAATCGATTGTCTCATCATCCAGAACCTTCAGGCCGTGCAGTCGATGGATTGGACATTGGAGGACAGCATGGTCGACGGTTTGTTCTTCTGCGCCACACTCACAGGCCGCAGAGGAGGTCATGCCCCATTTTTGTAAACAGGAGCGGAAACGTCCGACACCAAGGCGGTTAAGCCGGACCAACGCAATTCTTGGCAGGGCCATTGCAGGAGGGTGGGTGCCGATGTCGGGTATGAAAGTACGGAATCTCGTAGAGCAGGATTTTTTGAACGGAAAATGTTAGGCACCCGGTATGGACCTGTAGGCTAGGGACCCGATTTCTCTGATTCTAGGGACCCGATTTTCTCTGATTCTTGGAACCCGATGATAATTTTCTCTGACTCTAGGGACCCGATTTTTAATTCTAGGGACTTGAATCGGGTCCATCGTTGATCCGCCCGGAGCGCCCCACTTTTGTTGTTGTTATCGGTGTGGAGACAATTGAGACCAATTCATTTGAGACCACTCATATGAGACAGCTTCATTTTAGACCACGTTCATTTGAAAAGACAACATTTGAGACCTGTTCATTTGCGACCACATTCACATGAGACTTTTTAATTTGAGACCACATTCATTGAGACCACGATCATTTGTGATCTGTTCATTTGAGACTACGTTCGTTTGAGAACACATTCATTTTACATCAAGTTCAGTTTAGATCACATTCATTTCACGCCACGTTGAAATGAAGCTGTTTTGATTTACTGTTAATCACATTTTATGATCTAACTTCCAATTCTTTGCGGGAGACCTGAAGTTTTGCAAGCTGACTCTTCCTTTGAAGTTTTGCAAGGTTACGCCCTTCCGTGTCCAGGGGTGATTCACGCTGGGGTGTAAATGCACCTGCACTTTAAAACACCGCAGACGCCAGAAAACTCTTCATACCTCGGGATTGAAGAAGAGCGTTGCACCTCTGATATGTCATTTAGACCAAGTCAAAGAATTATATATTTTGCGTTCCTGCCCGTTTCTTTATCGGGGCGCCGCAATATTTTCAGTTTTTATCTGAAAAATGAAAGACGAGAAAAGAAAAAATGTTTTTTTGCGTTGGTCGAAACAATCACAGGAGAAAATCAAATTTCGTGGATTTTGAGAAGAGAAATGCAACTGTGTATGAGCAAAACGTCTGACGCGTGATCTCTACAAATGCTGCTATTTTAGCAGATAACGTTAATTCCGAAGAATACCAGAATTCGCTAAAAATTTTTAAATGACGATCATCTTGTAACACATTTAGTAAAAATGAAGAAGTCCCCACATCTTCATTTATAAAAAAAATTTGGGCGATAAACATGTTCTCATTATTTACCCCGACAACAATGTGCTATTTCAGACATTGTAAGACCCTCCCAAAAAGAGCCTGGATCCGGCTTGACCGCCTTTGCACCGGTGTCAAGGGTTTCCGCTCCTGTTTACAAAAATGGGGTATGGCCTCCTCTGCGTCCTGTGAGTGTGGCGCAGAACAAAACGTCGACCATGTTGTCCTCCAATGTCCAATCCATCGACCTCCCCACGGACTGCATGTTCTGACGGTTCTGGACGATGAGACACTCGAATGGCTGCTCAACATCTGCCCCGAAACATCTGCCCCCCTCCCAAGAAGAGCATTGTTTGGCAGTTGGCGGTCAGTGTCACTCGTTTCCCCCGACGTGGCTCCTCGGTGAGGGACAGAACCGCCCTCGATGTGTGAGGAGCCTTCGTCAGGGGCTCGTTCCTCATCCAGCAGGATTGCTTGGGCGAAAGCGCAGACATAATCTTTAGCGACCTGCAAGCTCTTGTGACAGTCGCGTGTGTGGAGTTTGGTATTTATATCACGCAAAATCTCTATGATTATGTCGTCACTTACAGATCTATTGACAGAGTATAATCTATCAATTACGGGAGCTTTTTCCAGCTCAGAAATGTTAGCAACGACAAATCTTCGCTCTATGGCTTTTAGATCGGAAACATCGCTTAATTTAAGGAGCGGATCCGCTTCATTGGTCGTTATGAAAACGGCCGCTGCATTATTATTTTCCTTACTACCGTGGATTTTCGCCGACCAGTCATTATGATACATACTTTTTATGCTCGCGGCTATCTTNTGGTCGCGAAGAATGGCTGCCGGCAAATCATCCATNTTAAACATCTTCCTTTTGGGGCCGAGCTGTAGCTGCCCGACCCCTTGGGAATCGTTTGTCATTAAGCTTGCGATACTTGTTGGGTACAACATCTTGCCTANTAATGTCTTTCCCTTNCCNGCCGAGCCTGTGAGACAAATGTGGGGTGAAATTTCTATCTGTTTCTTTGTGTGGTCCCTGGCCTCTATTGCCAGGCACAAAAGGGCAATTTGGAGATCGAA
>JGI24158J21664_10004759_pt1 | contig 17541 bp, 11 predicted proteins | sample Ectturendosymbi3_FD_21664 | JGI IMG/M metagenome (IMG submission 21664)
AGTGACCATACATCAAGCGAATCAGTCGCAATAATTTATTTGCACAAGGAAACTAGTTTCGTGTTCGACACATCTTCAGTCCTTATTCAAATAGAAAAATTTGAATAAGGACTGAAGATGTGTCGAACATAAGGACTGAAGATGTGTCGAACACGAAACTAGTTTCCTTGTGCAAATAAATTATTGCGACTGATTCGCTTGATGCATGGTCACTGCGGTGGCTTTGCTATTATTGCTAAATGATAAGTGCAAGCCTGAATCGTTGCAAAGGGATGGAAGACCAGGTTGGAGATTTCCTCAGACAGCTGGCTGCAAAGCTAGAACTTGTTTTGTTGGTTGTATTTCATGACACTTGTCAGCCTATACGGAAACAAGAAGGTCCTCAAGCGCTGATGTTGAAACGGTAACAGTAAAGCTGACTAAGATTGATTCACTTCGCGATACACAGCAGAAGGAAATTCTCTTGAATATATGTGAGCGCGGCAAAGTGTAAGTGCTGGTGACAGGCTTAACAGGCACTCAACCACTTTCAACTTACCGAAGCGTGATTGGCTTTTACGCGGGCACGTGATCCCATAGTGGACAAGTGGATCAATTACAGTAAATTATTAAGCCGAGGGTCTCCGCTAAATTTAGATTATTCACTTGGTCGGGCATGAGCGAACATTTTCGTCAATAACAAGACCGTGTTCAATGAAGTAACTTGATATTTGTTTTACACAACCTTGCAGATTCAAACTTGAATATAAAGCAAAAAACAAAATCTGCGAGATGATTTCGTAAACATTTGTATGTCTTATTATAGAGCATTTTCTGTCGTTTTTCCAAGTTTGAAATTCAAGTAGATTAGTTAATTGCAAGCTTATGGCACAAGCGCAGAATCTATCTTTGGCAGCTTTAAGAAAAGAAGAGTAGGGTTAGACAAGTGAAATTGTGCTTTGTGACTTTGAGTGTTCAAAGTAACTCGAATAACTTTTTGTAACGTTTATGCAATGTTACAAACTGCGAAGGGTGGAAGGAATGAGTATAACTATCAACCGACTATATCAGTATACAAAATAACCTATTTAACCAACAGCTTAAGAAAGTTTAAAACTTATCACAAACTTGTGCCCTTTTAAATCAAATAAGTTTCATATTAGCAGGAAACTCTGCAGGTTTATAAAAGCGCCCCTAGTCATAGACGAGCGCTACGTTGATTTGTAATGTAATCTCCAACAGAGAGTTGTACATAAAGATATAATTGCCGTGCAATTAATTCGTTTTTATACATGAACAATGCTGATGATGAACAAATTGATACAACTTTCTTAGAAACTTCACACGAATGAAAAAAAGCTTGTTCGTAAACTACCTAAAGCCACTACAGCCAAAAACAATCAGAATAATTTTCGCTACAACCCAATTTCAAATTAATGCGTAAAAACTGATTTTCCAAACTTGATGTAAACACATTTATGAAAACGTAATGCTAGTGTTGAGATTAAATGATGAATGTTTTTAATTGCATAAAGAAACCACTCCGCCTTATGCCACTGCGAAAATTTTTAGCAGAATACAAGGAAAATATGAAACTGGAAACAACATCTTTCACAGGCATACCCAAATGACTGTTTTCCGTAGATAAACAAACATTACAATGCTTGTTATTGTAGCAAGCGAAAAAAAACGCTATAAAACATTAGAGAAAAAAAATGAATTTATTTTTTTGTATTATTTTTCTGTTGACATGGTACAATTTTACATTTCTAAAAACCAGCCTTTGTCTGACAAAACCGAAAACGTCTAATGCCTTTGTGTGTAGTCTTGGCCTTGCAGAAACGTCTTACCATGAACTATCAATCTTTTCCACGTTCCATTTCGAGTGGGTTGGTCATCAGTGTAAATTATCTTGCACTGGTACCACCCATCGTCTGAAAGCCGAACGTCATCAATCCGCAAGGTGGAGCTCGCGTTTTGCAAACGTACTCGACCTACGTTGTACAGGAAAATCAGCGCAAATAAATTCACCGTTTAACAAATTTAAGCACTGTCTGTGCCCATTGCACAAGTAACAAAAATCGTGCTTAACAAATTTACTCTCAATTACGTGCTTCACATGACTTGAAACTGAACAAAATCTGATCGGCGCTTGTTTGATTTGCTGAAACGAAAGTAGATTTAATATCAGCGAACGCAGTGTACTATCGAAGCCGGGCCATTGGAAGCTTTGTGTTCTTGGGACACGCGTTTGAAAACCGCAATTCAGTTGCTTTTTTCCAGTCGCGTTTATCCTACGCGAAGTAGTCAACCTATGACATCCAGAGGCCAAAATTCCACGCCATGCCTTCCAGCTTGGAGCAAAGTTTGCCTTGAGCGCGATGAGCCGTGGTATTGTATTAGTATTCAGGAGGTATGAAACAATTAAGTCTCTGTTACGTGAGAAATTGAACATTGATTCATGCATTTCTTGTGGATTTATAAATTAAAACAAACATCCAAGTGCTATTAATCACTTTAACTGGAATGCTGCGTTCGCACTTTTATTTCACTTATAAGTGCGCTAAAAATCTTACAAAAGTGTTGCTATGCACAGTACGGAAATATTTGAACAGCATTATCGAATGTCACACGGCTGTAATTTTGAAGTGTGATTGTTTCAATTGATGCTGATGAAGTTCTTAAAGAAAAGGATATTCAAAATTGTTTATTTCGCAGCTTATCGACTTTCCTATATTTCAGAGGCTTGCTAGTTTTACGAACATTGGCTAACAACTGAGAAAAAATCGATGTGCAAAGATTTAATTTTTCGTACGCAATTATTTTGCAGTATATACTTCCAGGATACCCCTTTCTTGCACAATTTGCATTACTTTTCTTATTTACTGAGTAAAAAGTTTATACTGAATTTTTTTCTTTTTGATATATAATGTAGAAACTTGAAACTCTGCAGAAGTTAACAGCCATTGAAATGCCATTTTTGACCCCATTTTGCATGTTTTAAAATATGGTGAATTACTCATGCAAACACAAAATTTCTCCTTTCCATTTTATATTTTCCAAGCAAAGTTCCGTTGTTCAACACTTCACTTTCAGCTCACCGAATTTGCAAGTCCTTTGGATTACGCTCTTCAATGTTGCATAAATTGCAATTGGCAAAATATCAAGTGAAGCAACAGGTCGGAAAGCATTTCTAGCATGGAGAGTTGTTTGCCATTGAAGGTATACCTCACGTCCAACCTCAAACAAGCTGCTGCGTGCACTTGTTTTTTGAAGGGGTTGAGGGTAAGCGTACAAACAAACACATACACACAGGCAGACAACATGAGTGCTTTGCTTAAGTAAACAAAAGTCAGTGTTTCGCTTAAATAAACAACAAAATAGAGAATCAGTGTCTAATTTCTGCTCATAATTTCCCAGACAGTTTCCGATTTTAGAGCTAAATATGAAAAAACAGCAAATGAAAGGCTATAGGTATAAAGCAAACCGATTATTATTTTTTGTTTTTATAAGGTAAAAATCTATTAATATTAGGAAAAGACAAAAGATTATTGCATCCCTACAAGTTTTGAACAAACTCCCGTTAATATTTGCTGGCAAATTTGAAGTCTGTCAGCATAAGATACCCTAACCGGTTAATGCGGCCGAGTACAAACGGACAAAAAGTTGCAGGAATCAGTTAGCTCTATCGCGTATGTTCCCCAACCGTTTCGCTTGTGGGAGCCAAATGCAGACCTACAATTTTGTTAGAGAGCCGCACTAAAAATGTTTAACACGCGTCAATTAACACGTTTTGTTTCGTTGCAGACCGAAGTCTGTTACACAAAATATTAGAGGTGTTATTTAAGACTGCTGAGAGCCGCACAAACGGTGCTTGGGAGCTGCACGCGCCTCTCGGAGCTGCGGTTGAGAAACACTGCAATCTATCGTGTATGAAGGTTACACTTCTGCATAATAAAGGAAAATGGTATTTTTTTCAAGCAGGTAATTTACAAGCACCCGCCACCGTGCACGATTTGAATGAGTTTCTTTTAAGTTGCCAAAGACACTGTCGACGTTGAAAAAATGCACCCGGGGAGGTTTCCATTCGACGTCAGAGGTGCTTAACACAAGCATTCAAACAACGCTAAAAATACCAAGGTAGTGCTGAATGTTATGTGCCGAGTTTCAGTGGCAGACCGCTGATTGCATTCAAATAACCACATGTAGGACGTGCGTTTTTGACAACAACAACGACCCACCTTCCTTGGCAATCCTCCAGTTTACTTTTTCCAGCACCTTTAGCAATGCTGTTTATTTCCAGGTCAAGCATGAAAAAGGCACAGCTATTTGACTCACGCCAATTTGTGACTTTACGATAATTAATTAAAGCAACTGGGTGATCAATGCTTCAGACAAAGCGCATGGACAAATATAACGCGCATTTCACATTTTAACGAAGATGATCGTAATACGGTCTCCAACTAAAATCATTGTTTACGACAAGCTTGACCTTTCTTTTACCTTCGACCTCGTTTACATCGTTACATACTATTTTTCGTACTGCCTGGCAGATTGCTCACAGTTTCGTAGACAACCGAGTCAAAATTGTATAATAGTTCAGTATTTAGTGAAGTTGGAAAGTTACTTTCAAAAGCAGATTCTGTGGCAGCGGAAAATGGCCAATATCTCAGATATTTAGGCCTACCACGTTGTGTGGCTTCCAAATCGCTCGAAACGCTAATTTACTTGAGGTTACATGATAATCAACGAGAACTGCAAAGCACTCTTTTCTTTCTTTAGTAATTTGCTATAAGACAAGAAAAGGAAATAAGACACAGCACAAGTTCCTACGTTTGTACTTCGGGTTCGTCTTGAGCAAGTGCTTTCCTATCTTCATCAAGAGCGGAATTTCTTCGCTCTTGCGTGACCATTCGATGACGTAGGATGACGATTTGCTTGAAGTCGGAGTCACGTGACATGGAAGCTCGGCAGCTTCTCCAACCAGAACAACCAAGTCAGTGGCGCGAGCTGGAAAATGTCAATTTACTAAATTTGATTGGTGTTTGTTATTTTTGTGAAAGCACCACGACGGAGATGATTCGAGGCATTCGCGAAGTTCGCAAGTACATTCGTTTGAAACGCTTTAAGCTGTTAAACTTGTCACCCCATTGTGTAATTTCGTTCTAACGACTATTCAGGCCCGTAGCCACGTGGGGGCATTCGGGGGCAGTTCCCCTCAAATTTCTTTTGTTCCCCCCCAAATTTCCTTGTTCCCAGAAAAGTTTGTTTTAAAAATATAATAAAAACAAAAATCGTGCCCCCCTAAAAACGTATTTTGCCCCTCCAAACCTCAAAACCTGGCTACGGTCCTGCGACTATTCCCGCAGTAGGATAAAGGTAATAAACAAATATCGCTTCTGCATTCCGATAGCGATTGCACATTATTTTGGTCGAGTCCCAAAAACGCATTTTTTTAGAAAGCAATACAAAACATGATGAAATAAAGTCAGTTCTGCTTGTTATTGCAGTTGAATAAAGTCAATTCCTCTTTAACCAACGATTTATTACACATTTTCAAGCTGAAGTTACCCATAAAAATTGTGGAAAACCTTTGATAAACTTTCAGTGCAACTGGCAAACAAATCGTCTGCGATGTTTTCGCTATAGCGAACAAGATGATAGAGCGGTTTCACAAACGTTTAAAATGAAATCGCTTCTTCCGTTTGAAAAAGAAAACATCATAAAACAGTTGTCAGTCGAAAACAATTGTTGAAAATATCAATCACAAACGTATTTGACATTCGCATGTGTTGTACAACTCAGAGCAGGCAAGTTAAGAGTTTCCTCCCACACATGTAATATATTTTATGCTTTGTTTGTAGCAGGCCGGAGATGAAACACGTACACTTCCTAGCAATGAATTTTGAAGCAATTACTTGGGATCATTGCCAAACTCCAATCGGAGATAAAAAACGTCAAACTGTGTGCAATTTTTGCTGAGAAAGCGTCTAAGCGTAGGTCTATATCGCAACCGTAGGTCTATACCGCAACCGTAGGTCTATATCGCAACCGTAGGTCTATATCGCAACCGTAGGTCTATATCGCATCAAACACCCGGGCAACGTTTCGCCGCACAGGAAAAAACACTTAAGCGAAACACCTCTTTGACTGGTACAGTGTCAAGACAGCCATGTAAAGCCATGTCCAGACAAGCATTAGGAGCCAGACTAATCTTGTTGGATTTACTCAGTGACGTGTAGCAATATTGACTTTAGTCCAGGCCTTCCGTGGGCAATAAAACACGCTATGTTCACAGCACCTACTGTATATGCTAGAACTGTAACTGTAGTACGCGCCGTCTAGCCAATAATTTTGTTTAGGTGTCTTGACCCATGGAACGTACAGGTATATTCACTGCTAGGGCCACAAAACACTTTTTTTCATTAAAATATCAATTGGGCTGTGATCAACTTCAGTGTCTTCTTTCACTCCCAGAATGTGCAATAAGATTTATCATGTCTGAGCTACATTGAGCTTGTTTTTAAGCGACACTGACTGTTTTCGAAACACACAAACTCTTTGCAATTATGCTCCAGGTGCCCCCATTTCCGTACTTTTGCGTAATAATCTTATTCTCACGTATATTGATATTTGAGCGGTACAATACAAAGGCATCGCACTTTCTTATTGCAAAGGCCGAAAACTGCAGGTAAATGAATTGCAAGACAGAAGCCAAACCAAAATCATGTTTAATGCCATTCTGATAGCTTTAGGTAAAATGCAAAAAAAGACAGCTAATCAAATGAAACCGAGATCTCTGAGAATTGTATTTTCATTATTTTGAAATATTTACCAAACGTGCAACGAAATTGGGTTACGTTAATACGAAATTACATAAGACAAAATATTCATTTTCGAAATTTGGAACCGAATCTTATATTTTCCCCAATCGAAAGTAAGTAAGCAAAAAGAAACGATCTGATCTACGAAATCAGCTTGTTCAGAGTATAAATCAAAATGTACCAATTTTCAATTTATTCTTTTTTTTGTACTGGAATTTTTTTTTATTGTGACCGAATTGCATATTGTTGATGCTATTTTTGCACATGCACTTCGAAAATTTTTAGACAAATCTATGAAATTTGAAACTGCAATTAAACTTGAAAAAACAGAACCAAGCTCTTCAAATGCCAACAAGCAATTCTTTATGAAGATGTTGAAGCATAAATTTTTGAGCAACTTTCAGAGTTTCTCACATTGTAAGCGTGGTATTGTTACTAAAAAAAGAACGTAGCTTGAACTGATCATTCGCTCTGAGTCGTTTCTTTTGAATAGTCATTAGTTTACGGCAGCAAAGGCAATTGAAGCTGCAACGTTTACGCCGAGTGAAGTTTCATGAACAACTCTATCATGGAGTGATTTTTCATGAAAAACTCTGTCATGGAGTGACGTTTCATGAGAAACTCTATCCTGGAGTAAAGTTTCATGAAAACCTCTATCATGGAGTGAAGTTTCATGAGAAACTCTGTCATGGAGTGACGTTTCATGAGAAACTTTATCATAGAGTGAAATTTGAGGAGGAACTCTGTCACTGAGTGGTTTCATGAGCATAAAATTGGTGAACGTTATGAGTAAAAGTTTTTGCAAGACTTGTATAAAAACTCATTATCACTGGTTTGAGCAATAATGGTGCATGCAGCAGTGACATAGGCATAGCCAAGGGGGTCTAGAGGGCTATTCCCATCCAATTTTTAGAATATCTAGTAATTTGGTGCTTTGAGAGGGGTAGCCCAAACAAAATACTGTTACTAGCCTAAAATGTAAATTTTGGCCTCCAAAAAATTTTGGACTGGCTATGCCACTGAGCAGTGACCGAGACTTCTGCGTTCAAGCGTAAAATTAATAGTTCCATTCATTCGTCACGTTCATGTACGTTCCAAATTTACGCGGTTTTCAAGTTGTACTTCCAATCTTAGTCTAAATGAGGTGACTTTGCTTCACTGATATTCTTCTAATTGTAGAAAAGGGCTGCCGGGTAGCTATTTTCTCCAGGGCCACACCAAAAGACAGACACATTCGGCTGTTGCTTCACGTTACATTTACTGAAAACATACAACTGGACGAGACATTCTGATATTAAGCGATTTCCTGTATGGTGTGGATGCTTTGTTCCACCTCCATCAACTTTACACGAAGTTTTCCGAAATGTTGCGAACTCTTACGAAAGTTGTCTTCGCTAAAGATTAACAACTACCGGATCGTGGCAGCGGACCGATTGGAAATAATTTAGGAAACTGCCTTTCCTCACTTATTTTCAAATGCTTAGATACACAAAACAAGTTTAATGTGTTCGTGCTGCCATTCACTCATTTCCATACCTAGGTTGGCGTTTGCGAGATTGCTTGAGGAGCTGATGTGCCTTCAGCTTCATTTTGTTGTGTGCTGGCTACATGCAATGAATAAATCATGCCAGAGCGCGCAAGGCTTTTACCAGCAAGAATCTTTAATATTTAAATACTCTTCCGGCGCGACTTCTTCAAATCGCTTCCTGTTCTACGTCACTTCCCATGTGACATTGGCCAATTGGCCAATCCCCAACGCGAAAGATCCAAAACAATTTCGTTAATGGCGCTGTTCGACGCAGCTTCTTGCCAGGCGGCAAAGAAATGTTAAACCGTTTTAAAATCCTCGGCTTCTTAATGGTATTAAAATGCATAGGCGTAGCCAGGGGTGGCCAAAGGGGCCATGTCCCCCCAAAAAAATTCTAGAAAATTTGTCGTTTTGTGCTTCGAGAAGCGGTGTCCCGAACCAAACACTGCTGTTCGCCTGAAGTCAAAATATTTGCCCCCTTCCGAAATGTCGCAGCAGTGGGAGTAACATAAGATGAAAGTAGTTTCTATTGTGCATGGGTTTGCGTCCGAGTTGACGTAATGCAAACCGGGTCGATTCAATGCATTTCCTGCACATCTTTCTCGTTCAAGCGTTTTTTTCTCTCGTTGCGAACTTGTCGAAATAGCCATTATGACGTGATGTGCATCGTCACCGAAAATCACAGCGATACCTCGTTGTCCAGAAAATGTCGACCGAAATGAGGGTCTTCGATTTGTGGCATGAATTCATCCAAGTCAAAGCAAAACCTTGCAATCTATCAAAGAATTTAAAATTTGGCAATGCCTTTTGAGCAGTTCCCAAACTTTTAATCAACTGAAGCGCTTGGGGCATGGTCCGCCATTACTGGGTCGTTCGAGGACGCTTGTTGCCGCCCCCTGACTTCAATTCTCATTCGGCGTTAGAAATAATAATAGCACAATATCAAAATATCAAGATACAATGCAAATTAGTTATCATGACACATACTTTCCACGCCATGCTAATTTTGTGCCAAGTGGCGTACGCTACTGCTCACAAAATTATGAGCTGTGGTTCTAGTCGCCCTGTTCATTCAAATGTAATGAACTTTTTCACGCAGTAAGTGATAATCTTCCGCGAAGTCTGATATCTCGCTCAAAAGGTGCGCAAGACATAAAAAAAGCAGACGGAGGTTTTAGAAAGAAAATGAGAACTCGAGAATACTGGAATTTTCTCCTATAATTTGACGTTTTCTCAATGTGTCTGTTGATCCAGTCGCTGTGTCAAGTTTGTCGAAGAATTTTTCCGCGCCATATATTGAGTAGCTTTTTGAGTAGAGGTGAATTTGTTTTTTAAGTTACGAATGATTGTAAACGTGACAATTGGCCGACGTGATTCTTGCATCAGTTCAACTGCAACGGTGTTTCCAAAGCATTTTGACAAATAAACTACACGTGAAATCAGAACCAGCACAACTTGAACTTCGTTGTTTGCAGCTTTTCCTTATCGGGGTATGGCACCTCTGACAGATGGGAGGAACGGAAAAGCGGTTCGACAGGGGGGGAAAATGCTTCCTTGCGAGTGATTCGCATGAAACAAATATGTCAAACTTGTATTGCTTTAAATCAGTGATTCTTAACCTAAATTTGAAGCTTAGTGTTTTAGTGTTACACCGCATGCCATTTTTGTTGTGCTATATATCATTTTGGGGGCGACGTAACGAATGTTATAGTTGCATGGGGGTCCTGGTTTCGATGTAATGTAATTACCTACATCATGGTTGATTCTTTAAGTAACGTCATCAGCGATCACTCAACCATAGAATGACCTTTTTTCGCAATTTGTATCAAGATTTGAAATGCGAAAACGTACACAATTTCTAACAAATTGAAATGTGAAAACGCAAATAACAGACTTTGATATTTCTGCAGATATCTTCGTTTTTGTCAGTATACCGCCAATTGAAAAAAGTGCATGCTTCTCTATGAAGCAAACTTGGGTTAAAAATATTAATTTGCGTAAACAAGATTGGTTGCAATTTTCAAGTTTTGCCGGTAATTTATAAACCAAACTGGATTCCGAAAACATTCTCGTTATATCCATTCGCAAGCCTTTGCATCCTTAAACTCTGGGCGCCAACCTCTTGTGCGATAAATATGTGTTTGGATCTAAGTAATATTTTGTTTTACTCCGCACACAACTGTTCCGGACATCCTTGCTGTAAATAGAAGATTCATTCATTTGTCTCTGAGATGTTTTGTACCAGGCTATTAGTGATAGACAGAACGACGTGTTTACGATGTAACGACGCACAGTTGTGATGAGAATAGGCGTGCTTTATTCGACAAGTCAGACACTCAGCAAAATTTTGAAGATGATTTACTTTATAACGAAAAAGCAAAAATGCAGTAAAATAATTGGGGTCAGCCGTATTTCGGATCCCTCTTTGAAAAAAAGCAGGAATCCGGTCCCCAAGCCCTTTATCCGCCGCCCGTATCATCATTTAACTTTCACTGGCCAGATGTTGTCTCTGTTGCCACTGGATTAGCAGGTACTGATAAAATATTTTAGTAGCTTCTTTGTTATGTCATCATTTTTTTGGAAATTTACTTCCAAAAACTACAGTTCCAACTTGTTCATTGATTTGATCTAGCAGCTAGCAGCACACGTTTCTTACAATCTAAACACATATTTTTTTCAATCTTAGTGTCGGTTTAGTTTACCAGGCTAATAGTTTGTCAGTCAAACTAAAAGTGGTTTATATTGCATTTGTGTGTAGGCGTATTCTTTTCTTGCCGTTTAGTGCAGTTTTTCTTTAAACTTAAACAAGCTACAGTATCTCAATTAGGGTTTTACACTAATGTCAAACAATAGAAACGAAAAGCCACTGCCGGTGTGTGATGCAAGCTAAATATGAAGATTTTTGTGCGTAAAAAGATAAATATCCGCAATTTAAGCAGAGGTACTATGTTCTATGATCATCTGATGCAGCATACATTGCTGCATATCAGACTAAGCAGTGACCAAATAATATTTCTGAATAACCTAAAACCGCTTATAAAATGATGGGATCCATTACTGCTTTTTGGGAAAGTGAGTGAGAAAAAGAGAAGACTTGGGAAATAGGTGACTACAACGCAGCTGCAGGTTGACCCAGCATGAGGAAAAAGTCAGGAATCGCTGTTTTCAAAGAAACTTTAAATTCTAGACGAGGGTGCAGAGTGCACTGTGCATCAGAAACCAGAACCACTGATTCATCACGCCGTTGAAAGGTTGCTGTTAAATGCTGCTGGCAGGCTGCCTGAGCAAACGTTGATGGCTGCCACGTGCGCTCTCAAGCAACCTTTGGTTGAGCAATGTTACCTAAGCTGCTGGGTCGGAACGTAGTTAGATAAAATGATGAATGAACTTTGCGCCGTAATAAGGCACTGCCAAAAAGTCTAGCACTGGTATGTAAGGCGGTCTTAAATATATAGATATATATATATATAAACGAAACAGGTTTGTGACAGTGAGAAGGGTCTTCAAGGAATTTGTCATGATGCCGAGGGAGAAGATAACGTACCCACCCACTCCATTCACAATTGCTTCGACGCGGGAGAAGCAAACTCGGACTGTATAATCTGAACCACGAACCATTTTACTGGAAACTCTCTCTTCCGAGCCAAAGACAGCGCAGCAGATACTTTCTCAATTGAACATTGCGATCCTCTTGTTTCAAAAGCAAATAATTTCAGTTTGTGTCGAACGAACTTCGCGTTGTTAAAAAGCGCGAAGCCAGGCGACGGGACAGCGACGCACTGAGGCGTGTCGCCATCTATTGTGCAACGACAGGCGCCTCCAAACGCAGGGTTTGGCGACAAAATTCTAGAACAAAACAAGCTGTTTTTGTCCGACAACCGGGACACACAATATCCGTGCGAGAAATGAAGCTCCGGTTCTCGCCGTCTTACATGCGATCGCAGTGCTGGACTGCGCCAGGGCTATTGAAAGCGAAAGTCTTAGCGACAGATAATCGAGGCATGCGCGATGACCCATTCTGTTCATTTTGAATGGAGAGCGTGTCGGGACGGAAACCTGAGTTGTCAGACTTTTTATAGCAATCTAACCGTTTGTTAGAATACTTCGTTTCGCACAGGTGTGGCTACGTCAGACGAAACGTTCAAAACGCGCACCGGGTGAGTGTGGCTTGCGAGTCAGGGTGTGGCGCATCCTGGGTTGTAACAACCAATCAACAGAAATTAAAAGATGAAAATCGTGAGACGGACGACAAGCAACGTAAAAGCAGAAACACTAAAACGCCCAACAAAGCACGACAGCAAGCGATGAAAATTTGCTTGAGGTGGTTTTCGACCAGTTTCCTCTTCCCGCACCTGTCAATCATTGCCGTAGGGCAGCGGTCCCCGTACTGGGGGTAATATGCGATTGTTCGGGGGGGGTAACGCGGAACCAAAACCACAATGCTGTTCTGTATTATGAGCGATCACTACGAAATATTGAGGGAAATAAGACATAATCGCTACCTTGATTTGGGTAACAGCTCGAAAAAGCTTGGGAACCACCGCCGTAGGGGAACAAAAACGTTTGAGGGTGCGAGACACTTTTACTTTGTCGTCCGTGCTAAATTACTGCCAATGAGCAGCAAACGACAAACTTTGACATTAGTGTCTTCCAACACGATGAGCGGGGTAGAGCTAAAGCTTTTAGGGACACGCAACTATCCTATCACCCTTTCGAGGGCATGCACACGATAGGGTTGACTGGACATTTGTTCAGTCGCCAACAGCAAAAACGGGCTTGTAATTAACCTTGCATAACCACTGTATCCCATAAATATGATCCACGAAAAAAAAAAATTTTTCAAAACCGTGGTAAATATGTTGATCTGTCAGATATATAATTCTTCAAAATATTTTGCCCGATTTTACTTTTTCTCCATTCATCGCAAACTTGTAAGGCAGGGAAATGTGACTGCACCCCAATCTCCCGCGGCTGTACGGCCAATGAAAGTAACTTTTTGTTATTTTTTCGCGACAAAAGCTCGTACAGCAACTGGCCGTTGTGAAAGGGAAAATTCCTGAGGTGTGCGTATAAAACATTTCGTAAACTGATTAAGAGCAGCGATCCTGCTTTGCAGTTTGTTTTCAATGACTGAGATTATCTAACTACAGATAAGACTCCAACTATCCCGATGCAATACATGCCCCGGTACATCTAGTCGTTCACTGGCAACATGCGTTAAAAAATTATCTTCATCACAGTGTAAGGGAAGATTCCGCCAAATCAACGAATTGAGAGTCGACCAATGATCGTCTGCTGTGTCTTTCGGTTTAAAAGCCAACTGCAAGCCTCTAACTCAGTCAAAAAAAACATTAACTTTGTTCAGGTTTTAATGCTGCCTAAACGTTTCAAACTTAATTTGGTATGATACGTAAAAGGAAAATCAAAAATTCAAAATGGGTGTCATACCTGAAACGAACTTAACTCTTGCAAACGCGTTGAGCCTGTGATGTGGATTATGGGGGCTTATGCGTTGCAGTAGGTTTGGGTTGCAAAAGCTAATAGGAAAGCATGTTTCTTTGTGCACTTACCTCAAGAGAGTATTTGCGAAATAATAATAGAAAAAATGTAATAATGTTTCGAGAAAAAATGTGTTTACTGTTCAAATAAAGAGTTGCTTTTGTTGCTGATCGTAAAAAGAACAAAACAGACAAATTACAAAACCTGGTGAAGCTCATATTAGGCTAACCTTTAAGCACCCATAAGTGCTCTTTCCAAACTAATAAACATACGACCACCCTTACTCTTGGGAAGGTCTTGTTGCCTGCTGTCATCAGCAGCAAATGAGACTTTAGTCACAGCAATCCTCCGGCAAATGAACCAACAGCCCGAGCGGGTAAATTAAAACTGTTTGCAACTTTTCCCAACGTCGAACACAGTGCACAATTAGCGTTTGACATAATCAACGAAACGACTATCGTAAAGCAGGAAAAGCCTGACAGTCCCCAAGGCTCGCGAGCAGCGGCGGTTGCTGCACAAACGTAATAAATCTCGGAACTGAACAGGTTGCTGAAAGCGGCATTGCCTAGCGCTGTGTTATGGCATATTATCGTTTTGGCCCTGACAAAGCTTCATGAATAACAAGAGGGCAACGATGTCAGTTGAAGACCCTTGGGACAAAGGCGGTTTTTGTCCCAAGGCCTTATTGCGCGTTTGTTTTGCTAAAGCGTTTAAAATAATAGTCGCGTGTCTGAAACCATCGGTTTTTCGGAGAACGTGTGCGGCTACCCTCGAACAGTCACCAATGAAAAGCGACAGCATCTCAAACCAAAATTCAATGTAGCAAGAGTGCGCGAACGTGTGATATCACAGCGAGGCAAGATAAACGCATTTCACTGGAGTCAAGAGGCTCGCGAGGACAGCCACTGTTCGATATGATATATGAGGAATACGCACATCGCGCAGAAGACCGCGCATGTACGTTTATTAGGGGACGGGCAGATGGCGCAGAACAGCGTGAACTGAAAACACAACAACTTGATTTCATTCACCTGCGGTAAATTTTCTCTCAAATAATTCAGATCTGCTGTAAACATTGGTTTTTGGCAAGCTTTAATTCGCATTTGAACCAAAATCAGAAACGTTTGTATCGTTTGTATTTGCATTTGAAACAAGATCAGAAACGTTTGGAAATTTCCTATGCATGATACGGTTGACAGTAATCTGTTAAGTTCCTCGCTACACAAAAACGAATAGAAAATTTTGCTTGGAGCAGGGTTGTTGCTAGCCGGTGCCGTAAATATGTTTGTAGGGCGATATCGATTTCTTTCCACGTTGGAATCGAAATGGCTTTTTTATCGCTATTTAATTAAATTTAATGGTATGATTTCATACGAAATTGCTTCCTCCCTTATCACTAAAAGCTGTCAGCACGCGCAGCTAAGCTCAGTCTCAATCACAAGGGTATGTGTTTACGTTGGAAATGCTCGGTTTCTGCAAATTGATTGAAACCAGCTTTACAGCGCTTATCATTTCTGGATCTCGTCTGGTTCAATCAGAAATGACGTGTCCTTTGACCACCGCCACCAGGCGTAGTTCAGTTGTGCCTAAATGCGACAAAGGTACAAAAACGGGAGCGAATCTTCTCTGAAAAAGTTTCAAATGATGAAAAGGCGGGAATTATGCTGCACGTGACGGACAACGTTGTTGCTACTTTTAAAAACATGCCAAAACCTCCCTCCTGAAAACTACGCGGAAATCTACTTAGCCTATAGCGCATGAGTCTGCTTACAACTCAAAGCCAGCATTTCCATTTAAGGTCCCCCTGCTGAGGGAAAGAACCACTGTAAACGTAAATCTTATCCGGCAAATGCAAAAGGTTACATGCTTTTCTCAGCTCTGTTTACAGTGTTTCAAGATTCTACACTTGTGTGCGAACGTTGCAAAACGTAAGAACAGGCAGCAACAGACCCAGAAAAATTGTCTCGAAAGACGTTTCACGTACGCGTATGTTTTTATGACCCTTTGATGAGAAAGTTGCTTGTGGGTACGCACACAGGACCAAAAGGACAAGCATCATGCAAACTCAGGATTCAAAATCGACTGGTCGAGTGCTGAAGGGAAACAAGATCTATCAACAAATGTGAATGATTTTATGGAATATTTTTACTCATTGTTTCCAGTTCCACGACATGGTCGGCATCGATCGATCGGCGACGATTCTCAACGCGTCTTAAAAATGGATCCCATTGTTAAACAGTTGGCCCCAATTTAACTGCTTTGTGTTACATTCAGGATATGCTTTTGAAAACTCAGAGTTGGGAGGGTTCTATCAGACCAGTTGAATAGTTTACTTGACTGTAGTCATTCGATTATTGTCAAGATAACTATTACTACAGTGACGATAAATGATTATTATGATGCGTTCAATATACACACTTTCTTAAAAACCTGGTAAAAAGAGTCTCGTATCTTTATTTGCCAAAACGGTTTCTTGCCAAAGTGCGTTTATCAGGAAATGACGTCTTTCTAAGACGGAGCTTAGGAAGCATGCTTACTGCTCATGTTACGAATATATTACCATCCTAGAAATCAAATCACTTACGGGATGTACTGGAATTGAAAACTTTGATGCAATGGAACAATTACCCAATACTTATTTGAAATAGCCTGAAATTTTAGCGGAAAGATATAGGGCGGAATAATGAGGTCCTCAATTGGCTTTTGCCGCATCAGATAGAAAATGGACATGTTCGTGAAGTCTGAGCTAAAAGACAGTATCATACACGTGCTGTCGGTGGTCACCTCACCTGTATTTCAATTTTTATGCAGAACCAAACGCTCTCGATGAGACCGACACTTCAAGCAACTTTTTGTAAAAAACAGCTGGACATAAAACAGCATGTGTGCCTGAATTTCGGATAACTTTACCTGACGAAAGCCGTGCTTTTAATTTGTTCGGCGCCGTGGATTTAACAGAGATCATTTTCATCTAACACGAAAAACTGGTTGAGGGGCTGCTCGAAAACATTGTCTCAGTCGGACGAGCGTTTCGTCACAGCCTTTGTTAAGTCTCTGTCTTGTAAAGTGCTTTGCATTTTTTGGCTGACAAAGCGAATAACTGACTTTTGGCAATTGCGTTAAAATGTCTTGAGATGTCAATTCCGAAACCCGCGCCTTTTCATCGGACCGACTTTTTCTTTCGGCGAAAGAAACAAATTGATCCGCTTGCGTCGTACCATCCCCTCGACTGGTATGGGTTTGCACTTTCGTTAAGCGCAGGGCAAAAAAAACAAAAGCAAATGACTTGAGGAAAACTTTAAAAATTCAGACTCTATAGCTGTTAATAATCAACCACAGTCGAATCGCCTTCGAAAACTGACCCAGGAGAGGCAAGCAACTTAAAGCCAATCCCCACTGGGGAAGTGATACCGGATAACTTCTCAAGCCAGTGTTTTCTTTCATACAACGACGTAGTGATTAGCAGCAAACAACAGATGCTATTTCGGATCTGGTCTCAACGGCGCCCTCAGTTGCGACCACTGCAGTTTGCACAAGTCTGGGCACAAGACTTTCACAACTAGGTAATGACTTCATGCATTATGACGTCGACAAAGACATACCCAAGTCGTTTCATTCATTCAGCGTGTCGTCTTCGACTGACGAAGGTTGACGACCACAGCTCTCCATAGGGTCCTGTCGTTAGCTTTCTTAACACAGTTTACGTAATTA
>JGI24158J21664_10004760_pt1 | contig 17541 bp, 17 predicted proteins | sample Ectturendosymbi3_FD_21664 | JGI IMG/M metagenome (IMG submission 21664)
TACAGCTGTGGAGAGGATAAACTGCTTTGCTCCTCCCAGTGTTGGTCATGTGCTAACACCGTTTCTGTAATGTGTGCTGATGTACAGCAAAACACTTCTTGTGTCTGTGATATGGACCATGAGTCCGCAATAAAATATCATTAATTAATTAATTAAGCAATCATCCATACTTTTTACTTAATGCCTCACTGAAGGATGACAATGACATTTACAGAAAGTGAAATCGCCTTTATTGTGTTGCAAGCAAGTTCAGAGGCACCTCTGCGCAGTGCTCAACTGTAGTAAAAAAATGTTTCGCGCCTATTTCATTACAGCAAATTATGGAACAAGTACAGAGTTTGGTACTGTACTAAACGCTTCTGGGTAGCCTATAACAACGCCTATCGAATTTTCCACTACTTTCCCAGGAATGTAAGTGCTCGTCTGCACCTAGTTAACTATTCCATCAAGACTTTTGATCCTTGATCAGAAACAACTCGTACACTTTTGTTCAACGATGCGCATCTTCATCAACTTTTTTTCCGTTTGTATCAAGTGCCTGAGTCTGATGCTTTTTGCAAGTTGTAATTTTTCTCCCATTATGTAACCCTTCTGTATGACGAAGAACGAATGGAGCAGTTGCTGGTTCCCTGTTTCATTGTTTGCTCCTCTTTGGTATTACCAGCGTGTACTAACTACCACGTTCCTTGTGTTATAACTAGTCTTTTCGTGTTCTTTGGCTAACACTTGTCCTGTGATATGCACCATGGGTCTGAGTCAAACACTTAAAATAAATCAAATATATCGTTTCATCGTATTTTAACTTTAATCCAAAATTAGAGAGGTATGCCTCGTAACATACCAACTTAGCGCAGATATACAGATTGGACAAACCTAAAACAGCAAAGAACTAGCACAAAATATTAATGCGAATTCGTAGGGATGATCTCAATGATTCCTTAGAGCACTTTTTTACATTAACTTCATGATTTTTTTCGTTCAAACTAAGTATGTCAAGTATGAACAAATTCTATACTTTTATTGCCACAAACGCATCGCCGCTCTTGGTTTCATGAAAATGCAACTGGTGAAAAAAAGTAAATAAATTTAAGGTTCACTGAAGTTTGGCTAAAAGCGACTGCCACTGCTAGAAAACTGGGAGTTACGTTTGTATCGAAATATTGTGGGTTAAATAATGGATATACTCAAATATGAAATGGCTGAAATGTACACCCGTATAAGTCAGAAACAGAGATTAAAGCAACTGCTTTTATGATGCTTTAGGAACTTAATGAAACATGCGCATAGCACAAGTGAACTTTTTGCGACAAAGTTTGGGTTTGCAGGACTAACTAGTTTACCTCTGGAACAAACATGAACCTCCATTTAGATCACGACTGTTGTCATATGATGAACTTCTTATTAAAACAGAAGTGTTTTACGAAAGTTTACAAGATTTTGCTACAACAACAATTTTTTAATTCAAACATATGCGGATTAGCGAAACAGGGGCTAATAACTCCGCTAGCAACTTGGAAGGTATGCTTTGATGCAAGTGTTTGCAACACGTCGCGCCAAACAAGTCATTGACTCATCATTCTGCACTAGAGAGCATGAAGTCAATGAGCGCACTATTATCCCAGAAGAGCATTCGCAACGAGATCGTTTTCTCGCACACAGCTTTCTACAAGCTAGATGCCCTGATTGTGATGCCACTGATGTACGTACCAGTTGGCGCAAATCATTCGCATTGAATGTCAGGTTCGAAGATCTCTAGCCCAAAAACGCGTTAAAAGTGATTCTCATGATCTGAAAATAGCCGAGATCTTGCGTAGATGGTCTACGTTCATAATAACCGCACGTAGGATGAAAGACATTTATGAAACAATTCGAAAATAAGAACAACGCAGCAAAGGAACCATATCCCTTGCGACAAAAATTACATCAACAATAATAAAACACAAAAGAATCGATCATTACGCACGATGTAAACTTTACACAAGGCACAAAGGTAGTTATTGGCGCAGCATGTGAGTAAAGAAAAAAGCAAACGTGATGCATTGACCAACGGCGCAAACGAATCACTGACGCTCCAACCGCACACGGACTGCTTCATAGCAACGTCAAGGATTGTCACAACTTATCATGTAAAAATCCTGATAAAGTTATATTGTCGAGAATGAAGAATATTTCTAAAAATGCCATCAATCACCATGGATTATTACCTTTGCAAGTTTTATATCCCAATCTTGTTACGACGATTGTTGTGTGAACTCCATAAACTTCAAAATTTTCTTTTCAACTATTTCAAAAGTAATAAAATCATGAGGACAAAAGCTTTTTGCGACAATCCAGCTTCGTTAGGCAATAAACTTATGAAGCCCTGCATTGTTTTACGAGACGCAAACCGTACAGGTAAATCAAAGCAACACTGAACAGCAGGCAAAAATGAAGTGTGAGACGAAGAAAATGAACTTTGTAAACGCAAGTTCCAGAAAATTTTAAAAGTCTTCTTGCCGACATGAAACAGAAAGGCCATGTTTTGGCGAAACGGATAAGTTTCGAAAAATTTTCGATCAAACGCCATGTTACTGATGAGACTCAAGCCTGTGTGTGCTGTTACTGACTGTAAAAACAATGCTGATTCACTTCCAAGGTGGATCTTGTTTTTTTACAGCCAAAGAGAGGATCAATCTTTGACGTCCTACACGAAGAATCGTAAATCCCACAGCATTGCCGACAAGTTCCAACTTGATTGNATTGAAGCGTTTCTTTAACGACAGTGCAACATATTAGACAGAACTCTTGGGGNTNGAAAGTTCCAACCTAGCGACCTATAAAACGCTTATACGACTGTCTCAGTTCTCCACTAAATTCAGTAAACGNGTGTTGTTCTTCACAAATATTTCTCCGACAATCGCTGACCAGTTCAGTGGAAAGCCGACCCACTCCAGCGTCCCATGGGCTGTACTGCATATCTCCAAGACGCAACGCAGAATATACTAACGCGATGCAGCGAATATCAACGGCATTTAATAATAATTTGTGGTGATCAAGACAGCACCTACTTTTCACTTACACGCAACGTCGCGAACATAAACCAAACAATCAACAACAGCAGATTTGCAGTTCGGTGGCCTTTTTCATTCTGGCGGTGTGAAGTAGTTTAGTGACATTTGCAGCGACTCAACGTGTGAATGTTGCGACGTGTGAATATTTTGATAGGGGCAGCGTGTCTTTTCACAAACAGAAGTAGCGCAGATTTGCATAGACTATTGAAAATATATTAAAAAGGCATGAAAGTAGATGTGAAATGCCAAGGCCGCTTACACTATGAAGTTGCTCGATCAAAATGGACGAACGTCAATTAGTAAATTAACAAAAGGATAAAAGGCACAAAACAGCTTGAACTCATGGATCGCGACGCTGCGATAAATCAGTCGCTGGCTTAGTCCACCAAGCTTAACCGTCAGCACCCACGAGAATCTGTTGCAAGACAGCACCACCTGCCGGCCTCGCACTTCCGTTGTTATCAGCTTTGAAACTGAGCGGCTCACCTAAATCTACATCAGTGTTGCTTATGGTCGTCTGATGGTACAATAGGCTTGCGGCTAGTTACGGAATAACCCCATCGTCGGTCCTGTTGCAGCTCGGACTGATCAGGGGCGTATGCCAAGGTTCGTTCGCTGCTGAGATTCTTTGAAAACTGCTGCTCAAAACACGCCCGTCTGCGCTGCTTGCGCTGGTCTGTTGGCTAGTTCCACAACCAGAAGATGGCGTTAGAGGCGCAATTACCGCCTCGTTTGAAACGATACGACCATTTGTGGAGTTGGGATACGGATGTAAACCAGGAACCAGCGGTTTTGCGGTCCCTTGACCAGCGTTGTTACGTTTCGCTTCAGTGAATGAACGACGGCCGTGAGAGAAGACACGTTTATTACTGTAATCTGTTGCTGGACCCAGAACCAGCAGCGACTGGGAGCAAGCCCGCCAAGACATCATCGTTTTTCTCGTCCAGATCCAAACACCTGTCAACAAAGCCCATTAAGAGTTAGTTTAACCACCACCAGCAAAAATAGCGCGCGAAGCTGAAACGGTGCAAATCTTCACGCAAAGCCACATGGATAAGCAACGGACAGCAATGGGTACAGTCAGATGAAACGTTGATTGTGCATGACCTCCATCAGTTTGTACGGCCTTGTAAAACTAAATTTGAAAGAAGATCAGAAACCTAGGAAAGAATAAGTTACGATTTTAATTTCATGCCGTTTATTTGACAATGCCAAAACTCCAGCTGAACACTGGAATTTCACGCAAACTTCGGGAAGTTTCATCACCAGGGAAAAAAAGGGTCGTTAAAAGTACCAGGAAACCCATATTCGTGGTTGCAATTAGACTTTCGCATTGGCAAACTGCGTGATGTAACAAGATCACAAAATATATGCAGACTTCGTTACCACCTTCCAACAATTTATTTTTATTGTTAATGAAAACAAAAAGAAAACGTGAGTAAACAGTGATTTTTTGTTGCTTTTCAGTCCAGGTTTGCTTTCTTGACAAAGATTCAGCGCAGGGAAATTATTTCACATGTCGTTTGGATGCATTACATTGGAAGGTAACGCCCATAATCGTGAACTCAGCGATTCACTCCACATACTCTTCGCAAATGCATGCATACATGCTTCTAATGAATTATTAACCCTGGGGAATTTTTTTAAAATCCACTACGTCCTAGTGATTCTTAACCTTTTTTCTACCACACCTCCCTCAAGTAATTGTCCTTTGTTTCAAGCCCCCTGAATTAAAAAAGCTGTAAAAACAAGTGTATTTATTGGTGAATTCAACGAACAAACTTTTCATCTTGTAGGGTGCGTAAGGGCTCGCGCCCCCTGTAAATTCATTGACGGGGCGCGCCCCCCAGTTAACAACCACTCCACTAGGGAATTACAAAAACAAGTAATTAAGTAATCCCCTAGAGAATTAAATAATTATTTATCTATTTTTGGCCATAACTTGCCAATCACAAACGTTAGAAAGCCAATCAAGGGCTCTAAAGATGCGGATTTTCGCCTAGTTTTTGTAAAAGAAAGAAACAAAAAATTGCCCCTTGAGTTTGAGACCCAGAGCCCGATGACTTCATCCAAAAACCTCTAAGCCTACACCAATTATGACATCACCCACAAAAAAATTCAAATTCTTTAACTTCCAAATTTTTAAAAATCAAAACTACAAGAGTTTTCGCATCTTTAGAGAGTTTGAACAGCTCTCTAGCTCAAGCGCCTGGCGAGTTATGTTGGAGCCAGTTGGTGCAAAAAAGTGGCGCATGCGGGACTTAATGACAGGATTTCGACGAACACATTTCCAATGCAACCCTGGTGACAACACTAAATGATTTTAACTGAAGTCGGGCAAGCGGCTGAAAAATGCTAAATTTTCACATCAGTCCATGATTTGTCTCATGTGATGGCACAGTGGACTTGAAAATTGTCCCAAGTCCCATAGTTAGTTATATTACGTAATGCAGCAGGAATTTTCTGAAGTTGACTACCGTTACTCTAGGCTCACAGCACAGTGAGCATTACACGTAAAGGCTCAGTGCCAGGGCGTAGTGATGCGAGGCCCCAGAAAACACAGCTACCGGGCCCTTTTCGGGTGGTAACTTAAAAGTCACCTAATTTTCAAGGTTCGTTGATGTTCAGATTCTTTGAATCCCTTAATTGGATTCTCTTACTTGGAAGTTTTGGGTTGCTTCAGGCACGGCTCTGTGGAGGCTAGACATTATACATGCACATGACATATTGTCAGGCCCGTAACCAGCTTGAGACACCAGGAGGGGCGAAGAGTTTTCGGAGAGGGGCCCAAAGTTTTTGAACTATGTCCAACATTTTCAAACTATATCCAACACCTTTTTCCAGGGGAGGCAAAAAAGTTTCTAGGGTGGCTTCGCCCCCCCTGGTTACGGGCCTGCATATTGTACTTCGTATTACTAATTTGGTGGGAATCCAATGGGATGGGAAAGTCACAAGTTGCCATGGGATGGGACAGAACAACGTGTCCAATGGACAAGCCTGCGCAACAATGTGACCAGCGGTTGGTCTATTTTTCTTCAAATCATGTAAAGTAACTGAACACTGGTAAAAAAGTAGAGCCGAAACGGCGGAAGCAACGAAAATTACCAAAAAGGTTAACTCAACTACTCGGTAAAAAACGTGCTGAAATACAGTCATTCCACAGCGTAGAACTCACCAGTAAACACTCCGATAATTAACTGCATTACTATGCGAAGATGGTATACGGAAGCGCTCGGATCAACATCATGGCCAGCTGCCCACGCTCTGAAACAAATTTTTTGTCATTTAAGCAGAGGGAGCAAAGAGCGGAAAGAATATGCGGGGTTTTCATGAGAAGTGAGGAACTTCTACGACGCCCATGCATTGAAGAGCTGAGGAGCTTCTAAAACCGAGTGCTACTACTTTAACAATAACTATAAGATTTCTGAAGGTTTCTGCGTTAAGCAAACTTAGGCGAAGATTTGAATGATTGGCACGGGTATCAGTACCTGTTAAAAAGTTGTTAGTGGGAAGAAAAGCTCAATTAAAATTTTTAAAAATGGTGGAAATTTAGCCATCACTTTTTCAGCAACAATCTAAAAATTTACGCAAAAAACTTGTTCGTGTTCTTCTTGCGAAATAATCAAATTGACCGCTCAAACCCAACTGAAACAGCAAGTATGCTACAAGATAATTTTGTTGTATGCACGTAATTTTGCTACGGGGCGACGCACGGAAAGCGCTTGCTTGAGGGCTCACATGACTAACAGATAATAAAAGAAAATCAGGTTTGCTTTGTTTCACACGCTACTGTCTTACATTTCAACGCCTAAACACCAAATCAACTTACACCATTGTAGAATGCTCGTAGAAATAGCAGCCAACAACGATGGAGGCAGGAACAATGTACAAGACAGAAAAGATACCAATCTTGACCATCAACATCTCGAGTTTATCGGTCTTGCTACCCTCCCGCTTCATGTATGATCTGTAAAATAAACATCATGTTAAGTTTGTTCTCATCGCTTTCACGATCGTTTTGAAGTGCGAAAAGGGAACGAACAGAGGAAAGTGAAAAAAGAGCATCAGTCGACAGTGATGCTTGGTCTTGCACAGTTCGGAAACGAAACATTTCTCTGAAAGTATTATGGTACATTATTAAATATCCAATTCATCCAGGCAGCTTTGATATAGCATTAACCGGTTTGCAGCTAATTTTGCACTCACGAACGACATCCCTGTGATTAGAGCAAGTGCGTTTCATCGCGACAAACTCTGTTACCATTGTGTAGTTCAGTAGCTCTCAAAGCTGTTTTCATATTCCACCCCTTACAAGCCGAAACACTGTCAATCCCTCCCCAAGAAAAATCACAAAAAAGATAATTGCAAAATTTCACACTACCTGGATATGGTTTCAGGTGTCTTTCGAAGATTTATCTCATGGATAAATGTAGACCCATCTAAAACCAACCTTGTGCAGTTTTTATGTGTTGCATAAACATACAATAAAAACTTAAGGTTTTTTCATCAACAGCTTTTCCTCCCCAATTCCTCCCTTGAATAAATTTCTTCCCAGGAATTAAAAATTCCTCCCTTAGTGAGCCAAGTGGTACCCGTTGAGAACGACTGTTCTAGTTCATTTCGCTGCAAACCAATTCAGACTCTTCTACTGCTTAGCAAACAAACAGCATATTTGTGAATGAAATATCTGATCGCACAAACAAATCTTAATTAAGCACTCCAGCTTTAGCAATCGATCTGTCCCGAAGTCTGAAACATTCGTGGTATCCGCAGGTAGTCCATTTAAATTCGCATGCATTTGCACTCTGCTTGTATTGCCGACTACACGAACAGTGTTGGTTGATTATTATATTTTTGAAATAGTACGGTGTGTTTGACCCTCTAGCTGTGTCAGACAACAGTTCACGCTGATGTTGTCGGATGAAGAACGATCAAGGGCATTCATAGTTAATTTGTGCCAAAAGACCAAACATGCTTTCTCATCTCTGCGTGCCCTACCAATGTTACCCAAGTACTCTACTCAAGCGATATACATTTTGCTTGAATCAGAGCAAAAACGTCTTCACAAAAAATGATCTTGTCACTGTTTCCAAAAAATGGAACCATAATAGAAACGTTCAACGCAATGTTCCTGCTGTCTTGCTGATCTTTGCAAAACACGCAACAAGTTTAGAATGTTGCATACTTAAAATTTTTGGCAAAAACAGGCAGAAATATCCGCCGACCTCACAAGAGATGGGTTCTATTTCAAGAGCAACGAGTAGTGTTTCAAGATGACTGCTTGCGTGATAACGCGGGTGGCCCGATGCTTGGAAATTAAGTGGTGCTGAAATTTCAGCGAACATTGAGGTACAGTGGAACGAGACTTTTGCAAAGCTCGGATTGCCGGCGACAGTTGCAAAGGTCAACCGAGAGCTTAGATGTAGCCAGCAACGCTTTGATGTATGCTATGCTACATAGGAGTTTGAGAATTCTCTTCAAATAAGCAAAGTTTGATAAAATAATTCACGGTGCTTCACGTTTTTCCTGCAGTGGGGCGTCCGTTTGTTGTTCGTACATGTTATGAGAAAAATAGGGATTCTAAGTTTTTATTTTGCTGCTTTCGCAAGGTATGGTATATCTAGCAATTCCAATGCTTTTTAATTTCTAATATGCGTGCTAGTAGCTAGAAAGCTGCTAGCATGTGCATTAACAATAGATTCTACGCCAGGCTGCATTTCTAGATTTTCCTAATCTACAGTACAAGATTTGAGTTGTAATGACAGGTAATTAATTATTGTGATGTATCAGTGCTGAGATTGTAGATGTAGAGACTAGAGAGATGTCACGTTGTCATGTTGGTTTGCTGTGTTGAAGACTTTCGATGTAAATTCCAGCGCTTCATCAAAAAGCGTTGCTGGCTAGCTTGAGCGAGTTAGAAAACTTCAAAAAGCTTAGTATCAGTTCGTTGGAATGACATTGCTTTTAAGGTAAGAAGATGGAAGATTGTTTTATGAGCACTTTTTCTGACATTTTGTTGTCTTACAGACAAAAGTACGTTTAAATCTAAACTTTGCCTGCTCGAGCTTTTTTTATCCTGAATGTTGCGAAAAGGATATCCAAAACATACAGATTTACAAAATGCCAAACACACAGCTTCGGAGAAAACGAAAGATTTAAAGAAAGTCTTGTGTGGTTGATTTGTTCGAAGCTTGACTTTTTGTTCATTCTTTCTCATGCTCATCTCGGTGCTTTGTTTTTTGTGATATATTGTGGGGAAGGAAATGAAAGTTTCAGGGGGTTGTAAGGGAGAAATTAATTCGGAAAAAACGTTGGGGAACACTGGCCTAGACAGTAAAAAGTAGGTCAATAAAGCCTAACAAGAGCAAGGGATGGTGTGCAACCTGCTACCATACCAGTGGAACAATTTTTTTCCAAAACAGGAGTGGGCTACCCACTCTTGCAGCTCAATATACTATGTTTGTAAACCCGAAGTCAAAATAAATGCAGAATACGTGATCGCAAAAAACACAAGCGAAACAGGAAACTGGACTCTAGCAATCGACATTCGTACACGTTTACTGACACAAAAATCGTACTGATTGAACGTCAACAGAGCTCGTCAAGAAACAAACCACGCGTGACACTGGAGCGGATTTCTTCTTATTATGTCATCACAGATACGATACGGTGTTTGGCGAACTACTTGCTGCCATGCCTCATCTTCTTACACTATCCTAAAGATTTTAGGACGATCCGATTTTAGTGTGCATTACGCTGGGATAAATCTGTTTAACAGGGCTCCTTCCTATATTGCATCAATCAATTGCCGACTGCATCAAGAATGTGAGCGAAACAGCGTCTTGACAATCTGGTAGCAAGAAATGTGAAAGCAAAAGCAGATGACTGACCCAAACAAAGTTACGTTAAGTCAAGTTAGTGGTTACTTCCAATACACTACAACACGCCCGGTTAAAGCCCTTCATTGCATACTATGTAACAAATGCTCTTGAGCTAGCCTGGAACAGTTAATAAAATACCTTTGCGATTGGGAGTTTCGAAGAAAGCACAGTTTGACTCGGTAGTAAAGTCGATTTACGAACCCTAGTGCATCTGGCAACGAGATAATCGATTTTTAAAGACCTTTCGCAGGCGTAAGCACCATCCCATTACAACCGGAAGGCAAAGATAGCCAAAGGTTGTATCCGTCACAAAATGCATTTCACCGATCCTCTCAAATCGTATCATTCAGTGAACAATGAACAATGTTCACTGCCATCACGTTGACAAGGAAAGCAAATGACGTCGCAACTCAGGCATTGCCAAAGCATGTACACATGCTTCTGGCTAGCATGGCGTGACTTTGAAAAACACTTGCAAGATCATTCAGGGCGAACGAGAAGAATGTGCATCATCAGGGTTGCTGCAAAAGTAGTTGTTCACCCGTGACGATGAAATGCTAAACGTAAGGTAATATGCTAAACACAAGGTAATATATTTCAAAAAATGCTAAACGTAAGGCAATATATTTCAATAAAGCAAGCTCATGACAACTGGTTCAGGAACAAGGTAAATTTGCTCATTGACAGCCACATCTTTAACTTTCTGCTTGAAACGCGCGTGCTCCTTGATATCTTTCTATTTCGCAGAGGAATCGCTTCAGTAGAAGCATTCGCCAACTTTTCTGAGGCACATCCTAAAAATGCCTTCTCGAAAGCTGTCGTGGCGCCGCCCTTGCTACTCACGCGTTCTTTCTGACAAAACGGCGCCTGTGCAAACACAGGCAGGGGTTGATGTACTACATGGCCGGCAACAAAAGACTACGAAGAGACCAAGCACGTCAATCAGAAACATAGACAATGCTTGTCAACACAATGACACCTACCACAGAGTAAAGATATTGCAGCTAGAAGATGAACACCCTCAGTCCACAGTTGCAGAAAAAATCGTGATCAAGTAAATTCAGTGCTAGTAAACAAATGCGATATATTCACTTTCTGTTGCAACTGACAGGAAAACTATATCGGTCGAATCAAAACTACCACATGCATAAACAAAAACTAAAGCTGAAAAAACTTCATATTATTTATGCGCAAGAAACGGAGCTTCAAGTTGCTGGATTTACAAGTGTTTACCGCAGCTTCAGAAGTTATCTTGAGTCATCTATAACTCCTTTATAAGCGGAACTGAGCTGATTTTATGGGTCTTTTACAGTGCACAACAAGTTCATCATAAAAAATTATCATGAAAGTTTCTTCAGCGGTAAAAGTCTAATAATTAGCAAATGCAGAATCCTTTCACCGTGGTAATGGAGACAAAGAGCTGTGACGACGTTTTCTTAAGAGAGGTTTAGTTTAATGTTAGTCAGTTGGTTTGCTGTGATGCCCACCGTGCAAGACACTCAAAATAAGTAAACACAGTCCGGCGGAGAAAATCCTCCTGAATCATTCACCGCAACGCGAGGGAAGCGCGCGTGAGCGCGAAATAAAAGTGGAAAAGCGGAACAGGTTCGAAGTTCGAACGCTCTTCTCAAGAAGGCAAATCTTCGAGAAACAAGGCAGCTTTACGTGGTTGACGAACGAGCTGAAAACATGGCATTTAGTCATGAAGACTTCAATAACGCAAGACAGCCAAGCCGCTCGAGAAAACACGAAACTACGTGATTAAATTACAACGTTTATAAAGGCTGACGACTGCAGCAAACCAAACACTCTGGCGCTCCACTGTCCCAAACAAAAACGCACCAACTTGCGCAAAACGTGTCAGTTCTAGACATTTTATTTTCACGCGCGACATCTCGTCTTTACGGGCATGGTCCTTTTCAGAAGAATTTTTAAAAAGCTTGGCGGAGTACAGTAGCGGCACACTATGAAACTGAACACGGTGCACAGCTTATTACGCGATAACGAACAAAGCTGATCGATAATAATCCGCAGTGTACTCCTGTAAGATTCACACATGCACCATAACTAGCGCTCAAACTTTGGGTGATTCACAATCAAACATGCAAATGAAGAGATTTTATGCTGTGCTACACTTTCTCTATTTGAGCAGCTAGTTCAGTAGAGTCTGCAGCGAAAAAATAGGTCATGTGGGTCAGACTATATCGCTGGTTTCTTGGAAGCACTTCAGGCATTATCAGTTAATAGAATGAAACATTCCCACTTAACAGAACTTTTTTAAAGAGTTTGTTGCGCAAAACTTTTGCTGTACAGGTTCTTCACATTTGATACCTGCGCTGTAGAAACATTCACATTCATTACAGTCTACGGCGGTGAAGTTTTAGCAGAAATGTTACATAAAAAAACGTCCAGAGCACAGTACTCCTTTACAAAATGTTCGAAGATTCGCACGCGAACCAAAATCGCAAGCCTTCTTACTTTATACGAAACATACTGAAGAATCCAGCGAAAAGGAACGAAGTGCCAATCATCAAATAGGTAAAAAGCGGCGCCAGCACGAATCCCGTCAAAGCGTTCTCGTTTTGGTTTCCCACATAACAAAGACCAGTCAACTCGTCACCATCCACCTGCATTGATAGAAAAGAACGGTAAATATGTTTTCTGCAAACAGATGAGCGCGCTCACGGCTAGAAGCCAAATCCACGTAAACCCGAACGCCATTAGTAAACGAAGCACGTTTAAAATAGTCGCCTACGTGACGATGGTAAATGGGGTTGGGTATCACGGACGATTTCGGAATCATGACGCTTGAAGTAAGCAATGCTAGCACGCGTCGGGAAAATTCACAGCGTTCCTTTCCATACTTTCGTCTTTATATGGTTCAAAGCAAGTCGTTTGATTCGATCTTAAAGTATGAAAAACCATGACTGTTCGCAAATGGGTGAAACACCAACGATTGCCTGAAAAACTTTGAATACACACAGAATTCCAGGTATGCATGAAATGTAGTTTTAAATTAAAAAAACTCAACGTCAAGTACGTACTTGTCGCATAATCAGGACGATAATGATTTTTATCGACGGCACGGACCAGGCAACGAGATGAAAATACGAGCTGTGCATCTCTAGCGCCTCGTGCGACCATTGCATCCCTGCACAAAAGACTTATGTCAGGTTTTCATCACGAATAATTTCGTGAAGGAAGTCAAGGAAAGAAAAAATCCACGACAAATTAAACGCTACTCCTTGGATGACAATCCAAAATAATCTTACAGTTTTTTTAACCCACACATGTTCATGGTTTCTTGGTGAATTTTTTCCAGATGGCACACCACATCACTACAACGTACTGTTCGAGACAGCAGGTGCACACATAAAACTAAGCTAGCACCTGGGGTGCGCAATAATGAATCGCACATCTGGATGAAACGAAGCAACAGAAGGATAAAGCTGAGCAGGGAATCTCCTTTCACACAGTGTCTACACGCCTGCTCAAGCGTGAAACTACAATATGATCCAACGTGTCAATTGAGTGCCACGTCCAACCGACACCTTTCGCAAACGCTTTATTCACTTTCAAAAGTCTTTTGCCATTCAGGAAATGGAAACCAAGCCCGGTGACAACCTCACATTGATTTTGCAAACTTACAACATTACAGCATACCAAGGTTGGAAAACAGTCACGGAACAGTGGTTCAAAACTCATTAAAGAACATCATAAACCTATTTTCTGATTCGAATGAAAAGCAATGATAGAAGTACACTGCTTTCGCTGCTCATGGTTACGTGCAATATCTAAATCTGGGGTGCTAAATACGTCAATCGCGATCTACCAGTCGATCTCAAAGGTACTGTGGGTAGATCGCATGGCAAAAACACCTTCGGCACCGGTGGACGGACATGTCCGAGTAAAATCAGGTAATGATAAAAAATGTACATAGTTAACTGTGTTGTGCAATATGGGCTCATGTGGGTATGCAATGTACATCAACATACATTTTCAAAAGAATTCTCAACACTATATATTTAATATACATTTTACATTTTTGTAGTAGGTAGATCATTTTGATTTGTTCATTTTATAAGTAGCTCGCATGCTGAAGAAGTGTGAGTACCCTTGATCTATTCTAAATCTTCACGTTGAGATAACACCGAATCACTTGCTGCAATCTTCTATGCAAATTCAGGCCTTGACAATACAAGAAAACAGCAAAAAGCAGTAGGATAAGTTACAACATGGAATGATTGATAACAACGTAGCAGATGTTATGGTCCTCAACAATTCAAAGCAAAACATTGCAGCACTGACTGCCGTTCGAAAAAGCAAATATTTGTCAATCGATGCACGGAATTTCACTAATACACTCTAAAAGTAAACACACGACGCATTATAATCACGAATTTGCTAAAAGGCTGACCCTTGGTTCTGAATACAATGCATCTTGGAACGTCGCTGTGAACGTAAGCCGAAGGAACGTATGCTAACATAAATTTTTTACTGTATGTTTGCAAAGAACGTGTTTGGCATGTTTCTTGACTTTAGCCAACGCTTCTGTCTTAGTTTAAATCTTTGCACCGTGTGTGATGAGTAATGTGCAGCGATATCCTGCAGTAATATTTGAACGTGAAATGTTGTTGCAAAGTATGAGCTGCGTCGATCCTGAAATGACGCGATCGACGATGACGTTGAGGGTTGTCGACGTTTGCTACCCAATACATTAATGACTTTTACGTCAGTCTAGCCCAAAGTAGCGTTGGTCTTGTCCGACCAAGCGATCCAAAGTCCTAAATTATTGGGTACCCACTGACGATCCATAAGTTAAGGAAGGGTAACCACTGGCGATATCGCTCTGCGTCATCGCTGAGCGTTGTCGTCAGCCCAGTACGTTCTCTGCAAACATAAAGTGAAAAATCTATGCTCCCTTGTATTACGTTCCCAACGGCGTTCTAAGATACATTGTATTGTACTCAGAACCAAGCACGAGTTAGTCTCTTAGCAAATTGTCAAACTCATAAAGAGTCGCACAGCCAGGCGCTTCAAACTTCTGAAAAAATGCAGCATATTTATGCCGTTCCACAATGTACGATTTCTTTTTTGTGCAAAAATAAGATGCTTGTTATTCACCAGTCACCACAGCACAGGACGTGGCTGATAATGATGCTTCATGTGTTTACTTTTAGCGTGTATTAGTGAATTTCCGTGCATCGATTGACCAATATTTGATTTTTCGAACGGCAGTCAGTGATACAACGTTTTGGTTTGAATTGTTCCGGTCATTCTAACAACGTTTACAAACAGTAAACACCACTCTGTAAGCTGGTGGCGGGAGAATCGAAAAGAATTTTTGGAGAAGCTAACCCTCACCTGCACGTTGAAAGTTAACCAACCTGCACTGAAAAAAAATCGGCGCGGCTGTCAACAATTCGCTCTTGTGTAAACGGTTCGACGAAACGTTCCATGGCCAATCGCTGAACAAGGACTTGCTAATGCGTTCAAGGTCAACGAAATTCAAAGTGAATTTGCGATACTGAAAGCGTGCAGTTGTTCTGGTTTCGTCCCATCAACGCTACGCTTCTTGCGCGCATAAAAAAGACATTTTATGCGAACCGGGAATTCCACAGGAGCAAAACATCAGGCCAGGAACAGGTTAAGTCGTAACAAAGCCCGTTGTGGTTTGAAAAACTTCAGGAATAAATGCGCAAACGATCTTATTTCTTAGCGCAAACAGCAATGTTTTGGCCTATACACCGCGGGAGCAATTAGCCTGCCGAGCATTATGCTTTCCGCTCCAAACTTCAAAGAGTTTCACGTAATTGATTTACATGGCAATTTTCGAGAAATGCTCTTCTTTAAAAGAGCTTGTGGAGAGTATTTAAGTGCACAAAGCACAAAACCAACTCTGCTCGTTAAACCAATTCCAGCTCAATGTTTTGGACAACAGTCGAGAAAAAGCGAACCACACCTCTTAGCAAGACGGTTTGACCTTCCTATGTTAGAGTGAGTAACGCTACTTTAAAAATTCCCTTCTTGGCACGAATCGCATGGTGCCTTACGACGAGTGTAACGTAGATCATGTAACGGCGGATTAAATGTTGACGCATCGACGTGTTCATTACTGGCTCGAACATTACACAGCCTTCTATTGTCGATCAGAAAACGTTGGTACCAGGAGGCGGGCTGAGCAGTTGCTCTGGCAACAATATTCATGACGCACTGTATTCGGGCAGTGGCTCACAAACCCTTCAAAACACCATATAAATTATAGAGCCAACTCGTTCTCCAACTATAGTATAAAGATTTGCCTGAGACGTACACTGCGCGCAAACGCCTAAGATTTTAATGCTGGACTGATTACTGAAAAACGCAGACCTCCCATCTAACCTTACACATCACAAAGCCCTCATTAAACCTAAATCACATCAAACAGTAGCTAACGTAAAAGTGAAATTTAAAAGTAGAAACAAGCGGTGCCACAAGCAGCGAACAGAAGTAGTTCACTATCAACCAAATAAGAAAAAGTCAAGAAATAAAATACCGGAAAAAGGTAAAGAACCTGGAAAGAGACATTTGCAACAATGCTGTCAAAAAAAACGGAGTAACAAGTTTCCAGTGCAACTGAGAAAGCCAAGCAATTCAAATGGAGTGAAGACTATACCTTTTTCCGGTATCGCGCATATGACAAATCGAACGAGTTCACAAACATGAGTAATCGTATAGTGCAAAACCAAGAAATTTTCTTAATATCGCAAAATGGGAACCCCGTTGCTTTCCAAGAGGTGAAGACCCCTTCCTCCAACACCAGGAGCAGCCATCACTCCCGGTGTGACCTGACTTGAGTTGACCAAATGAGTTAAAAACAACAGCCAACGCCTACGCGGAAAGACTTTTTAGGGAAAGAGCGACAGCAGACGAACTGGGTAGGGTTAACTGTAAAGCAAAGTGGATTTTTTCTCGAGTGGCAGCAATATCTTTCAAGTAGGGCACTAAGGACAGGCAACAAGACAAAATTCAATAGATCCTTTCCAAAAATGTGAACCATAAAAACTGTTTTAGGCACACTCGAAAGTACGTCAATGCAGAGCAACCGTGAATATCAGTCATGCGAGTTTTGAGTAAATGGTCCTGTACTCTCTCTTTCTCGCCGACGGATGCACAAATCTAGCCGCAAAATAATCACCAGATTTAATGAGAATTGTTTCAGGTGTAAATATGACGGTCTATGAAACACTTCACTGTCACCTCTCTTACGAATCAAGCGAATCATTTACTTTGCAAATTCAAGAAAGATTTGATTCGTTTGAATTTTCAGTGGAATGCACACATTGGTTAAACCCTTGAAAAAAAACTAAAAATTTTGATCGCGTAAAATAGCACATCTGTGCCATTACAGGCACTTCACACCAGATCGGTCATGGAAAAACAGCACATTGAAAAAAACGATTTGATCGAGTAGGAAACTGTAGAGCTGATTTTGCGACAGCGAAGGTTTGAATCGCTCCTGTCGCAAAACAGGCAACGGTCAACTAGCGGAACAGACAATCCGGTTGCATTATGGGTGAAAAAAAGCATACATATATATATATATATATATATATATATAAAGTGAAAAC
>JGI24158J21664_10004761_pt1 | contig 17540 bp, 10 predicted proteins | sample Ectturendosymbi3_FD_21664 | JGI IMG/M metagenome (IMG submission 21664)
GGGTTTTTTGAAGTGATAAATTCATCAACAACTTCAATGTGTTCAATATAATATAAAGATAACTTTATATTACAGTGTTTACATGCGCACATCAGGTGAGACAGTACGCATATCGGATGAAGCAGAACGTGTTCAATCGGTTTCATATTCTCATATAAGATCATTGTCATGGTTAAATACAGTGGTGTGTTTTAAAGGAAGGCAAGCGAGGCACTTGTCTCGTCCCCCCTTTCAGAGTCCCCCTCAAGGTACTTCCGAACCACATCATAATTCAGTATTCTGCCTTTAAAGGGGCCCCCAAGAGCAACTGCAATGTGTAAGTAGGCTGATCTGCTTTTAAAGAGCTCCCCAACAACAACTGTACTATGCAGGTACTCTGCCTTACAAGCTTGCCCAACAGCAACTGCATTGTGTAATAAGTACTCTGCTTTCAAATGGACCACAATAGCAAATGTAATATGTAGCTTAAGTAGACTCACTACACTTTCAAAGAGGCTCCCAATAGCAACTGTAATGTGTAAAGTACCTTGCTTTCAAATGGGCCCAACAGCGACAGTAACGTATATGTAGGCTACTTTGCTTTCAAAGGCACCGCCAACAGCAGTTGCAATATGTAAATACCTTGCTTTCAAATGGGCCCAAAGTAACTGTAATGTATAGCACTTTTCTTTCAAAGGGCCCCCCAAATTCACTGATTTCTAGTGCTTCATTTTTCAATTTGGGGGGCGAAGCTTTTGCTGGTTGGCTAAGTGATGACGAGACTGAATTTTGGGCCCTTGTGACATCATTCCCCCCCAGTTGGGGGGTATGGAGTGCGGCTGATACGGCTCTGCCAACAGCAACTGCATTGTGTAAGTACTCTGCTTTCAAAGGGACCACAATAGAAACTGTTATGTGTAAGTCCTACGCATTCAAAAAGGCCTACAATAGCAAATGTAATGTGCAAGTGGGCTCACTACGCTTTCAAAGGGACCCCCAATAGCAACTGTAATCTGCAGGTACTACTCTGCTTTACAAGGGCGCCTAACAGTACCTGCATTGTGTAAGTACTCTGCTTTCAAAGGGACCACATTAGCAACTGCAATGTGTAAGTCCCACGATTTCAAAGAGGCCCACAATAGCAAATATAATGTGCAAGTAGGCTCACTACGCTTTCAAAAGCCCCCAATAGCAACTGTAATGTGTAAAGTACCTTGCTTCCAAAGGGGCCCCCAACAGCAGTTGTAATGTGTAAATACCTAACATTCAAAGGGGCCTAAAATAACTGTGATGTATAAGCACTTTTCTTTCAAAGGGGCCCCCAACTTCATTGAATTCTAGTGCTTCATATTTCAATTTGGAGGGTCGAAGCTTTCTTTGGGGGTTGGTTAAATGGTGACGGGACTGAATTTTGGCCTCTGTGACAGTTCAATTTTGGGCCCCTGTGGCAGCGTGCCCCCCTAATTGGGGGTATGGAGTGCGGCTGATACGGCTCTGAGCTCACAGATCGGATTTGGTTTTCACGTCGCTACCGCCTGTGATAGCTATTTCATGCGTGCAAAGGCTTATTAAACGACTTCGCGTCAGATTTTGCTTGCCTTAGCTTAGTCATGCAGTTTATAACTGCGTACCTGTGACAAAATATAAGTTTTAACTCCAGGAAAAGTCTTTTCCGCGACAACCAAGCTTCCGATTACTCCTTCGACTCCCGGATCTCGCCTCCGGCCAGCCACACAGGGTTCGCGAACTACTTTGAGCCACTATATTTCACATACACGGACGAGCACAAGCGCTGGACACCTTCCCAGCAAATCGCCGGAGAAGCGTTGGACCCCAGCACCGGAGAACTGTCCGGTGGCGACAAGGCTTACTTTGCTACATGATGGTGTGTACCCTGGTTGCGTAAGGGCGAGAACGTGGGAAAACAAGATTGCCATGTAGCAACTTATAATAAATACGGAAAAAGTGTGTTAACAGTTAAAGCTGCAACTGGGCAAATGTGAGAACTGAAGGTAGGTTAACAATTGAAAACTTGGGCGGCAGCGTAATTTTCAGTGGTCACGTTTAACTTCAAACCAATGGTAGTGGAAACAAGCAAAATGATAAAAAATTTGGAATGTGGGTCGAAGCTTTTTCAAAGACTTAGCACAAGTTAAACTCGACGTTGTGAGCTACATATGGCTTGTAAATTTAGAGACGTTTGTTGTAATCACCAGATATTTGTAAACTATAGTTGAAAGATTGATTGCTGGTTGGTCAATTTCCATATCTCTCACAACTCAGAAAATATATTACGTGCTTGACATTTGTTGAAAAACATAAAACGGTATCTCCTTGCTGCGGCGAAGGCTTTTGGAAGTTAATGTTAGATCGAAAAATATACTGCAACAGAAATTTTGAAAAAAAACGAAGCCGATGATAAAAATTATTGCTTCCCCCGACATGCCGTTGCAAAGAAACTCGCGCATTTCTTTTTCTTTAAATGACAGAATAAATNATTGTGTTAAATTAACTTCCAGTGCGTGCATCAGAGATTTAATGAACAAGCATTCCGAGGGAGAGCGCCGGCTTTCGTCACACGGATGTAGTGTAGNTAACGTGATGAGATAGCAGATAGCAAAGCTCTTTTCTAGTAGAACGAGACCCACCATGAGTGCTACCTGTTTTCAAAGTTTAATTGAATCAAACGATCTCAAAATTCCAATTGTCAGTAATTTCAAGGCATAAATGGCATTATTGGCAGTTATTTGAATGTGAACATTTTGTGTCCAACTTCATGAAAAATTGAACTTGGAAAATGGTAATTAATTTATTGGCTGTTCACTGGAAATATAACTCACAGCTTTTTGGTTGTTTACAAATCACAGCTAGTCTAACGTTTATGCAATTCAACATTACTTTACCGTGACGTGACAATTTATCGAACGACAGTTTAGCGAAAGACATTTCATCGAACGACAATTTATCGAAAGACGGTTCATCGAAACGACAGTTCATCAAAACGGCAGTTCATCGAACGACAGTTTAGCGAAAGACATTTCATCGAACGACAATTTATCGAAAGACGGTTCATCGAAACGACAGTTCATCAAAACGACAGTTCATCGAACGACAGTTTATCGAACGACAATCAATCGAACGACAGTTTGTTGAAACGACAGTTTATCGAAACGACAGTATATAGAATTTGTTTAAACTAAATACCAGAGTTTTAAATGCACACATGCAATAAGTTTATCGAATTTCATTGAACTCAATACCGGCGTTTATAAAATAGAATGGATCGAATACATAGAATGGGACGAATTCTATCAATGGAATGCGTAAGGCGTTTCAAATGCACATTCCAGTCACATTCATTTATTTGCAGTTCGTGGTTATCAATTATTTAAACAAATCCACTAGTTGTGAGCAGTTGCTCCAGGGAAGCTCCTTATAACATAACTGTGTTCAGATGGCGCTCTCATGAGGCTGTCTTCTTCGGCTGTGGATAGTACACAACTTTTACATTTGAGGTGTTCCTCACATTTTCAGTAAGTTACGTCATTTTGAGTGTTGTTACTGACAGACATAAAACCTTTCAAAGCCACTTTCATTCGCCTTCTCGCTTAAAATGAATTCCATTTCTAAACAATTTTACAATCACTCGCAATTGCTGGCTTCACTGGTATTCTGACATCTGGTTTTGATGGTTTTAATCCTGTTAGCTACCAGTTGATACTATTGAAAGATAAAACGGACTTTGCACTTGAAAAATATTAAATAGAGAGTTATGACTGCAGTTGTTCATTGCAGCACGGTGACCACGCCGTAATAATGTCTTGCGACAGTTTCACCAGATAAGTATTTTCGATAAATTGTCGATTCGATAAATTGTCGTTCGATAAATTGTCGTAGTGCCCTATTTTACAATGTACAATGCTGATAAACAAAGATTTGATTCACTTTTTAATTAAAACTGAAGATCATGTATATTAAAGACACGTGTCCGACTGGAAATTTCAGCGTTGCTAAGCATGACAATGTTTTGACAGATCCCAAAAATCCCGACAAGGTGTATACGTGCAAATGCAGCAAGAGGTCAATCCCGCTCATAAGCGATGTAGAGCTTGACTACTTCCTGCGACTGGTCGCTCCCGTATCTCAGCTGATTGTGATTTGTGTGATCAACAGTTTACATCGGCATACTCATCCCTACGACAAAATGTTCGACGTGTTGTATAAAGAGAAAAACAAGTAAGTCTATATATTGGAGTCCCCCAAGCAGTAGCAATGCCTGATTTTTTCAGTTTTCGCTCAAAGTTATGCGTGCCTGCATCGCTTTTACTGCGTAAGTTGAATCGCAACCTTAGAACGTTTTGTCAGGCTTGTCCTTGGAAATAAGAATCCCATGGGATAGGATGGAACTGTGGACTCGAAATTTGTCCCATGTCCTCGTAAGTAATTTTACGTCATAAAGCAGGAATATTCTGAAGGTGAATACCATTATCATGTGTTCGCGGTACAGTGAGTTCAACACGCAGAGGCTCTGTGTCTCGTGTAGAGATGCGAGAGACTCCCGAAAATAAGATTGTTGGGCCCTTTTCTAGGTGACAACTAAAAAAAGGTTCCCCCAATTTTCTATACGCCCCTAATTGGAAGCGGTTGGATGTTTTATCCACGGCTGGGAAGAGGCTGTAGACAATAGACATGCATATGATGTAATGTTCTCGTATCACGAGTTTCGTGGGAGTCCCATGGGCAAGCCTGCGTTTTCTAGTTCAGTAACGAAATTCATCAGTGTGAAACACTCTGCGTTGATTAATGTTTTTTAAGGAACCGATCAACACGACCATGTCCGCAAGGTCGACACGACAGCTATCGCATTCTTCGTTACGACCTCGCTGTAGCGAAACTGGGCACAAAGAGGAGCACACCTCTTCTTCTTGGAAGGCACAACGTCGTGCCAGGAATGACTTTGGTATAACCTTGAATTTGCTTTCTGCTGGTTACTCTACATATACTTTACAATCAAAAGAGAAACAGCCGATCTCTAGGATAAGTGGACATTTTTTCAGCTGCAATTCCATAGCTGCAAAGAAAGAGCTGTTCTGGTGAACTAAAACGTTTTTTGATCGCCAACTTTTTGGCAAGATGCAACTGCCTGCCTTTATTAGGACTTTTTAGGACAACATCTCAGTAATGCAGCTTCCTACCTTCATCAGGACGAAAAGTTTGCTCATTGCAGCAGAGAAGCCCAGTTTTAATGACACTGACAACTTGTGCACTGTTAGCTGCATTTTCACTCACTTGCTTTGCTATTTTCAGCTGTATTGCTCCGGAAAACTGCTCTTCGCCGATCACATATTCAATGGCTACGGAAATGCCAAAAATGACTTTAGGAAGCAGCTGTACAGATCCAAGCAGGAAGCACTACTTGGTCATTTTCTACCGGACGATTTCAGGTTTGACAACCTTGCTCGTTACTTGTGTTTAACTGATAGAGAGAGTTTCAAATCATATGGGACGTGTCATTCTGCCTACTGAAAGCTTGCAACAATACAGCGGTACACCGACATTCATGGACAGAAGAGGGGATTTTCGAGACTTACTTTCCCATGACTTGTTTTTTATCTCTTCTTATGTTCTTAAAGGTATCTTGGATTGACCAAGCTTGATCTTACCATTGCTGAACGTGCGAATTACACGTGATTTCATTTTCTGACATATCCCTCTTTGAAATACAGTCTCTTTCACTTGATGATTCGTTTTACTTAGCTCAAAATTGCTTACATTTTAAGCAGCGCCTTCGCAAGTGCTTTGCTTCAAACAATCAATGCTGTCTTTGTTTTGCGTGTACATCAGATTTACTCCTGGCCGTGGAAAACCGGGTTTCAGGGCCGCGTGGGGCGGCGAAATGGGAGGCGCAGGCATTGACGGAAAAGGATCGCCGGGTCTCTTCCTACGCAGCTCAAGCGAGAAGATTGCTGACCGGCGTAGATCTGCTCAGCGCGTCATAGAAGAAACGAGGTCCGAAGGCGATTTGACTTCTGAAGGGTCGAGTGTGAGCCCGAGGATGCCTGCATCAAGGTGAAGATAGCGCAGGATGAGAAGGCCAATTGTAAAGTGTGATACGACCTGATATAGAAGTGTTTTGCGAATATAAAAGCGCCACAGTTTGATGCATTATAAAGACTACAAGTTTCAGTTAATTTTCATTTCAAAGTGATCCAGGGTGCAATGTTGGGCTTTTATCTGGTGACATTGCCCCATGTAACCTTCTCTCTGTGCTGAGGTGGCGTATTGTACGGCCAGTGTCTTTTTCGTTGAAACGAGTTACAAGTCAGTGGAAAATTTAATATCAAGAGGCAAAACTTTTGTTTGCTGTTATTCGCTTGGTATGCGAAAATCGTGGACACTTTACGCGTGAGACCAATTGAAATTTCGTTGTTTGGGAAGTGTTTGTTTAAGCGTTCTAGCTATTTTCTCTATACAGTTCATATGAAGTTGTTACATCAAGTCCGATGTCACCAAAATTGTCATGCCTAAATCTTAACCCTTGCTTTTCTAATTGTTGTAGTTTACTGCAGTTTGTTGCAATATGTTGATTGTGCTCATTTATATTTTTTATTTAATGCGCGTAAATTACGACGAACAAACAGTCATGTTGCAGAGGATCTGAGAAAGACTGCAACTTTTCTTCTTTGTCTTGGGGCTAAATTGTTGACAACCTTGGCTAAACTGTTAAGCAACTAGTTTCTGCTGTAATCATGGTTTATACGTTGGCACCAAGGAAGTCACAGTTGCTTTTACGCAGAGTTGGTTGACGTCAGACATTCTTTTTTTGTTTTTCTCGCAGGAGTTTTGATACAGCGCGAGACTTCGTCCAGTACTCGCTTTCTACGAAAATCTACACCACTCCACCTGAACCGGAAAGAGTTAAAGCAACGGGAATCATTAATCCGATCGAACAGCTGCATCGTTCTACCTCCACCACAGCTCTCACCCCGGTCGACTCCTCACGGGTCAGAATCAGCCAAGACAGCACGCTGAGCAGTTCTCCAGTGAAAAGTTTTCTAAGGCTCCAGGCGGTGAAATGAACCTCGGAACAAGTTTTTCGTCCTTGTTAATTTCTCGGATCAATCAGCAATCGATGTTGTATATCATATGATAATCGTGAACACGGAAGTCCATACTTGAAAAGCATCCGGCCAGGTTCACCGTCTTCACTGTGATCCTGCATACCATGGTATTCGGCGTGTTTGTTCGTGAAACTCACGTACCACTAAACCTTCTCACTGACAATAACATTGACCTATCAACCTCTTGCACTTTGTCTCCGTTTGATGCAACTGACATTACAGTAGATGATTTGCCAGTGTTAAGCACGTGTTAGTTACCGCAACGAATTTCACAGTTTGTTGACAGGTGCCAAACATGTTTCAGATTTATATGCGTGCTTTCAGAGCTTATTCATAAAATTCATTTGACCATTTTGTGTTGTGCAATTGACGACCTATTTTTTCTTTTTTTTAGCAACGGCTTAAGTCTTTTCTGTAAACCTTATTCGAGCTGCAGCCAAAAGAAATATTCCTTCAATCAAAACGAAATCACAATGCATGCCTCGCCATGACAACAAGCATGACTGATTATACTTTTGCAAAAAAAGCCAAATACTGTACCTCTTTGTGGTTCCCAACCGTTTCAGCTCATGGTACCCTTCCTATACTCATAAAAAAAACTTACGCCAACTTCACAATAAGACCGTAGAATCTTTTTTTTCGAGAATTCAGGTCACCTTTCGTCTGCTTTTGTAATAGGCCTACGCTAGAGTACGAGACATCCTAATGGGGAAAACGCTCTTCCCTCTCATTTGACATAGCACGATAGCACTTTTTGGCCTACACAGTTACCAGCACCTCACCCTGTTTTTCAGCTGAACCTGACATGGTGACACACTTAAAAGTCAGCATTTTTTCTGATACCGATGCATCGGCACAAGACTGCTGATAGTCCTTGGAACCAAGTCATTTACAGCAAATGAGCTGTTTCAATGATCCGGCCCTACAGATGTTGACAGAGTTATACAACCTTTTTCACACACTTCGGCTGATGCTCTTTTTGCATGGGTTTAGTTTAGGAAAAAGGTGATGTGTATAAATTGTCAACTTCACAGACAAACTTACTGTGAAAAAGAAACGCAACACGTATGTAATCGAGAAGCACATGTATCTCATAAACTTACTCTTCGAAAAAACTCTGTGCTTGGCAAGGACCAACTGAGATATGAACTATCTCTAGGTTGAAGTGGTTAAAAAATATTATGAAAAACGTATGAAATCGTTACTTAAAAAATCGCTTTCAATCCGATTTATGTGAGACTCACGCAAAAACCTTCACTTGTTTCACGTTTTCTGTTGGAAATTGAACCTAATTTTAATTGCATGTGCGTGAGCTGTTCTGTATACTGAGGGGCAAGAAACCTGATATTGTATTATTATCAATTCATATCTTTCTCACGATTTTGGAAGTCATTCATACTCCTTAGAAGTAATTTTCTTCGAATTTATGTTGGTCCCAAGGCCTGCAGACAGGACATGCAAAGCATTCGCTCAACCATTTTCAGGCTTCAAATTTCAGCGTGAATTATGCCGAAAACAGTGTGATGAAAATTTGAAGTGTTATCTCTACCGCTATCCATGTAGGCGGTGGCCATTTAGTTTGTTATGTAACAACGGCTATTAATCGTAGTCAGGCAAAAGCTTTGCGTTGATATCACTTGGCAATTTTGCACGTAGTCTTTTACACTGCCACTTACTCTGCAGTTGTTCCTAGCCTGCATCCCTGCACATGTCGACGTGCGAATAATGCTTATTATATCAGACAGCGAGTAGTTAGCGAAAAAGTGTTTTTTTTATGAGAAAAGTTATGGCAAAAGGTCGAGCGACTGCAACCGGGACCAACTGGTTAGTTTTAGTCTTGTTTTCTGCCTTGCACTGACGATTGCTGACTATTTCTTCAGCATACAGTAGCTGGGGCTCAGACATTCTCTAGTAACCGCGTAGAGAACATACAATTGATTTGAAACTCAATTTAACCGGCGGCAACATTTAGTATTTGAAGCTTGGAACACACAATGCAGCGGGAACGAGACCTTGGAAATAGTTACAGTAGCTTAATTGTCAGGCGCACAGTGTACAGAAGAGCTGGGAGACAACCTCTTCGAGGCAACAGTCTTGAAGGCACAAGCGAGTGAGATGATGAAGACCTTGTAAAAACACGCTCGTGGAGCTACAAGACAGCCGTTGTCACAAAGCGTCATCAACGCACCATCTCAAAATGGTGTTCCCTCACTTCGACCTGTTGCTCTCTTAGAAAAATGGGAATTCGTGTGGAACTTTTTTGAATACAAGACAACTCGTAGAAGGTTGTGCGATTGTTTCGATTTTGCAGCGTGTGGCAAATTTATTCAATTTATTCTCTATCATTATCTCACCACTAAAATACAGTCCGAAATACAAAACAATTCAATACAAAGAATACAGCAGGCACAATCACTCCACGAAACATCAACTGGTTGCTTGAGAATGGATACAAGACACAACACGCTAACATTGTCATTGGATAATATCATTCACTTTCCCATAAAATCTTCCAGTTATGTAAAATAAAAAATGATCTCAGTAACAGACACACCCTGCGCTGCCGTTGACACTTTGAATCTTTCTGGTTAGTTAATACTTTGAATAACTATAGGGTTACATAATCTTAATTTTTCAACGATGGTCGCATTGATATATTTCATAAAATACACACTTCTAATCACATCTATTATTGGGTCTGTACAGGTGGAAGCATATAGCCAGGTCCGACCTTAAGCCGATGCAACCGATGCAGCTGCATTGGGGCCCGCGCCTCTGGGGCCCCGCCCCATGGTGTTTGGGTAGATTGTTCATTTTTGCCTGATACACCTTGCGCTTGAGAATTCAGTAGAAACGCCATATAAATATCATTGTTAACAAAGAACGCTCTCGTCAGAACTGGCGAATTTCCTCTCGAACGTTAGCAAGGGTGCTCAATTCTCGTGTTAGTGCGTTACTGTATATTTGCGCTCTACCACGATCGTAACACGGTTTACTGAACACGATGGCGTCATAAAATAACTGCTCAGAGGGGCCCCGCGCCCAGGTCTTGCATTGGGCCCCGCACCTGCTAGGGCAGGCCCTACATAAAGCATCTTAGGACAAATATATTAAACCTGCAGCCTGAAAAACCCGCATGTAATCGTTTTGTGTTCCCCATTTAGGATCCTTCCTTTTTTATGTTAACACTAAAAGTTTAAAAAGTGTTTAAAAAGTTAGAAAAATTGAGCAAAAAGCATCCAGTACAAAGCTGCTGAACGCATTAAAGTACAAAGGTAACTACAGCGTTTTCATTAGAACCAAACGATTTGCAGCGCCTGTTCCCGATTGTTCACTTCTTGTTTCGAGTAGGCAGCACTGCTCGCTGCTCCAACTTTTCGAAATGTGAACTGTGGGTAAGCGAGATCCAAAGGTGATTACACGTTTTCAACAAGCGCAAATCCTTTTAAATACCCAACCAACAAAAGTAAATTACAAATTAAAACAAATTCAAAATTTTTTTTAGAATTCAGACTTTTCAAAAACTGTTTGATGTGCAAATCAAAAAATACCACCTAAGTTATATGCAAAAGAGTTACAGCCTGCTGTTTCCAAGATATATCCCGGTAGTAACAATAGATGACGCTTTAAATTTAGCTACTTTTTGAAAAACACAACTACGGAAGTCCGGTCAAAACTGAAATGCATCCTGCTACCTTAGCAGGGTGTTTTCTTTAGAAGGATGATCTGGCTTCACAAAGGACAGGAAATGTACGTAACAGTTGCTGCTTGCAACAGCTTTGAAGTGATTCTTACAGGGTCAAATTCAGCCCTTTGCGAAGTTGGAATTGATTGTGAGAGCAGTTTTCGTACATAGGTAAATAGATAAATTGGAAAATGTTACGCGTTTTCTAATATTTTCCAATTATTACATTTACGAGTTTTTTTACATACAATCTGCTTACAGCGCTGCAAACTTAAAAAACTTGTTGACTTATTGCTGATAGCTGGAGGTAATAAAATTTGGGGTTTCATAAAGACGCCATTCGAAACGAAAGGTAGAACACTTGGAGCAAACAGTTCGGAAAAGCTTCAATACTGTTAATCGAGAAATCTGTTTATCGACTGCGTAATTGATTTATTTGCTAAGTTTGCGATGGTCAATCAGTCCCCACCCTTTGCGAAATTAGTTGCTAAGGAAAATTTGAACCAGGTGCTTGACACATTTAGGAAAAATCGTAATTGGGCGAGTTTACGTTCGCAAAATTCGTTAAACTGTTAACCATATGTTCAGTTCCAGAAGATAGGAATGGAAAATGCGCACTTTCGTTTGGATTTCCTTCGAACGTTTGAAAAGAAGAACATTCATAAAACGCTGAAGATGCACAGAGTGAAGGTGAATGCTGCCTCATGCCAAATGCTGAGCCGGCAGTCGCATGTGGCTGGCGATGCACCAGCGTGCCTGACGTTAACGCCTCAATCATTAGCTCAGATTCTGCCGTCTTCACAGGTGCCCGCTGCTTTTCCAACCACGTGTTTCTCGGTTTCGATGCTTTGGATTCAGCTCGGGAACAAGAGGACGCTGCAGCGGCATCGATCGCGTTGAGCATGTTTTTGTATTCGGCACTGTTGCACCAGAATCTCCGGCGCTCCTCCCAACTGCGTTTACCTTGCAAGCAATCTCGGAGAAATTCAATGTAGCGGCAGGCCATCTGTAAAAATTGAGAATGAGGTGTCGCTTGCAAAAATGAATTGTCTGAAAGCAGTTGCCGCAAAATTTTGTGATTCAGCTTATTATCTTCGCGATATTTCTTTGCCTCCGTTGTAGTTATTTTTCGTTTCTGAAGAACGTAAATTTACCGTCCATTTTGTTGCTTTTTCTGTCTCAAAATGTTTAAAAAGTGTAATTTAATTACACTGAAATGCCTGTATCTTACCTGCATAAGCAAGAGCTTTGAGATTGCCAACTCCCATTTTATGGGATGCTTCTGTTTATAATCCGAACTGAACTTTTGTTGCTATATGTCGCACTTAATACTTCGTCTTCTAACTGCGCTTAATGCACTGTTTTCCTATCGTATAATTTCGACGAAAATTAAAATTCAGAAAAGCAACCTACGCTTACGTGTCATAAAAAATTACTTTTCTCTGCAAATCTGCAAAACGTAGCACTGCACCAACCAGTTTGAAATTACAATGATCTTAAAACGCTCACGAACAAAAACGAAAAGGCCTGACATTAAAAAGACAGAAGCAACATATGTTGGCCACCATTTGGTTGCTTTGTGCAGCACGTGCTGATGTTTCTGCACCAACTCGGTTTTCAGCTTCTATGAAATTTGACTGAACTTTAATGAGAGTTGAGTTAATACAAAGAATCGCTTGATCATCTGTGTCTTGTACATTGTTCGAAATGAATAGAGTAAATGAATAACTGAATCAAACGTACGTTGTTTGAGAAATTGCCCATTTTTTTCCTAGTTTTTGTATAAACAGGTATTCAAGAGTTGGCAGATGATTGGACTGCGCTACCTCGCGTCAATTTTGATAAAAATACTGACCAGCGATATAATTTATTATTTATTGGGTTGCAGCAATTTCATATTATATAGCTATATAGTTTACTGTCAAATCAACATGACGATTGTATTTCGCTATTAAACTATGCTGTATACGGCTAACATCTACAAGAGAGGATGAAAGCTTTGAAAAACTCCAAAAGGAGCCCGGGCAAGTGTTGAGCTCATTGAATCATCCAGGCATCAGTAGACCGCACTTCCTATCCGCCAGAGAGTCCCCAGGAAAGACGTGGCCAATATGTTGAGACCAGGACCTGATCCGCAACAAAGGGGGCAAATTTGAAAGCGATGCCCCATGCTAAAATTTTTGCACACCTGCTAGATCTTGTTTATTTTAATACGCGTACACTACATTGAATGTTTTTCTCCCTTCAAGTTGCAAGGCCTCCCTTGATGTTCTGTGCTGGTTACGGGGCTGGACCAGGTTCAACTGCAGGAGATGCCAAAGTCGACAAATATTCTCCATCAGCCGATAGGTTTCTCATATCTAGGCCGACTGCCTTGCAAGGATGAAGAACTCATCCTACCCTTTCAAAGAGACTATTTGACTCACAGCTGTACCCGTATAAGGCAGCACCACTGCTTGCGAGAGTGGACATGGGAATAAGGATGGTTAAAGGATATTTCACTCTCCCAAAAACTATACAGAAATCTCCGAATTCCAGCCCCATCATACGTTGCAATTTAGCGTCATGCCAGGAAGACAAGAAATAACAAACATGTACTTCCTAGCGAGCTGAAAAATTGTTTCAAAATAAAATGTCGAATTTGTGAACACATGCCTCCCTGAAAAGTTAAAACAAATTCTTTGAAAAAGTTCATAAACCTCAAGAACTGATTAGAGAACTCATCATTGCTCTTCAGAAGATTCACATCCGTTGCTCAATGAGTTAATGACACCATGCACTTTCAGAGAGAGCCTATTTTAAAGTTTCACAAAAACGTGATACTTGTGTTAACAGTATTGCTGAAATATGCGGATGAATTTTTCCAAGAGAAAGGTATTAAGATCTGATTTTTGGTTAAACCACATTCTAAAGAAATGTAAAAAACTAATATGTTAAGATTTGACCAACTGTATTTTGCTTTTCAGGAATTCCTCGTTTACTTCGTTGAACTGCACAAAAGATCCCCCTGGAATCATGCTTGCGAATTTATTTGAAAGAAAGAACTAACAGTATTCTAAATCTGCCATATTTATTAACAAACTTACCTGTAACGTTTGCTTCTTGTGTAACTTTCGGCCACCTGGCAGGCTGATTGGCATAACGTGGCACAGAGCTGACAGAGACTCGTTGAACAAACGCAGACGTTCACGCTCTCGAACAGCAGCCGACGGTTTTCTGCAAGATTTTCTTTTCGTCTCTGATCTATTGCTGCGTTGTACGTGTCTACACTCCTGCTCATTTTGATTATTAGCAGCTTCTGGTAAACCTTGCGAGGCCATGCGTTGCAGCGATCTGTTCAGAATGAAAGCTTTTTTGCTCGGATAATTTTCTTACATGTTTAAAGGCAGAGAACTATGCAAAATAGTTACAAACGTTAACATGCTGTGGTCTTTCTATCTTTCAACCTTTTTGCAACAAAATCCAGCAATAGATTCCAGTCCAGTGGCAGCTAGATTTACTAGACGTAGGAGTCTAATTTTAATTAAATCTTTGTTCGTTCAACAAAGACCTACGCAAAAACGCAAAACTTACCTTTGTGCGATTTTATCCAAGAACGTCTAACATTTTAGATTGGTGTAAAAATATTTTTCTTATTAGCTAAAGAACAAGCCGAACGTTACGCGGGTCTATTTTACACAAATGGTCAAGCTGGCATGAATTCAGCAACCTGCAAACAGCGTTGCATGGGATGGTTACGTGGACAGGAAAAACTATCGGGGTCACCGCTACTGGGAAATCTCGTATCCGTCCGCGCATACAGCTCTTGTTCACATTTGACGTGGCTGGCATTCAAATCCTCCACACAGCCTGGAATGCATATTTTCGCGTAACAAACACAGAGAAGACGTAATTTTACAAGTCTTGCGGTCAAAGCTTTAGTTAGAAACTTAGTTCTTTTCTTTCTACGTGGCAATAGAAACGTTATTTCTAAAGGCGGAGTTTCCAATAATGCCGCAGCTAAACTCAGAACAGTATCAGTGCGCTGTCAGCATGCCGTCTATCTTTTATATGTTGTAGGCTGTCATAGCATACACTTCATGCGTAGGCCTAGATGACCAAACATACGGTCGGTGATCTACATATGTTCTCAATCGGTCGGTGTCCAACGCTCTTCAGGTCGCGTGTATTGATCCCTTCGGTTATAGTCTGAAAGGAAAAGAACTTCAGTAACAGCTGAAAAAGGTCGAAAAACTTTCTTGTTGATGGAATCATCCTTAAGATACCGTGTTCTTTATAGAAAAACCCTGATGACAAAGACTTACAAATACTAATTTGTGTCACACGCAATCAGTGCGTCCTGGTGTTCTGCTTTCCTGTCAGCCCAGCATCAAGGAGTTTTCCGAAGTGCACAAAACCGGATGAACATATGCTGGTGCTGAAACATGCGCATTCCTCAACATCAAACAACAAACTTCAAATTAACTCATTCGAAGCACTTCAACTAAAAGTGACCTGTACTGTTGTATTTGAACAACAACATTTTGAGCAGAGGTTAGATTTATCTATAGCTAGTTTTAAAATTTACCCAAATTTTTAAGTTGCACTTAATGCGCTATTTTCTCACCGTATATAACCTATCTGCAAAGCTGTTGAACACCTTGTCTCTTTCATTTTTGCTTAAAATAAAAGTTTGTGTATCAAAAACACAAACCACCCACAGCATATTACTACTAAAACACTTTCATAGGTTATGAACACCGATTTCTACTGCAGAAATCGAAATAAAAATTTCGTTTGGTTACGGACCGAAAAAACAGTTTGCTATGAAATCAAAGCTTATGGCCAGTCGGTTGATGCCACCAACGTGGCTGAACACAAATGGAACTAACAACACGCAATTCCGTTTTTTACTTCTTTATTTTATTTAGCAGGTGCTAACTGGTGCTGTTGCTAAACTGAAAACGATAACAATGAATATTAATGGCAAGTTAGGAGCGTTTCTCGTAAAAAAAACGAACATTGTTGTTCGTACAACAACACCACTCCTGTTCTTGCCACAACAACGCTTTACTGTTTACATTCTTGGCATTAGGCATGGCCAAATTTTAGGTTAGTTAAAGTTCTTTCCTTGTTACAGTGTTGTACTGATAGTTGCAAAAAATCAACTTTCAATTTTTGAAAACTGACCAAACTCATCAAAAGCCATCATAAAAAAGGGTAATTTGTTGCCATGGATACTAAGCTACAGGCTGCTGAGATGCAATTTATGTTGTATAGCGTTGTTCTGCAGCACTGCACCGAGGAATTAGGGCAACCCAAAAAGCTTTGCTCCAACCCAATGAAAGTACTACTCCCAGGAGGTAATCACGGAGCCGGAGTGAACTCCGGCCGGAGTTTACGTTTTTTGCCGGATCAGGACCCGGAGTCGGAATTTTGAACAAAAACCAGATTCTGAGTTGGAGCAGGAGTGAAAGTTTCAGTTTTTACAGGAGCCGGATAATAGCTTTTACAGTATCAACATGCTTCGCTGACATCCTAAATTGTTAGATTGATAACATGGCTTTTTTTTCTTCATTAATTGGACAGCGAACGGTTCACTGTAGGCTGCTGAGGATGAGGGAGGGTGGCAGACTGTCGGGCTCTGTTCTGGCTAGCGCGTAGCCAGTGTTCAACTGCTGTATCACAGGAATATGCTTTTTTATTTTGTAGTTATGTCAGTTACTGCATGTTTCACCTCTACGCTCACAATTTGTTATTTTTAGTAAAATGTATACGACAACAGTGTGTGTATCATTAAAATTCAGACAACAACAGTGCGGTTTCCTCGAAACCAGAGTAAATGCAGTTCAGGCTATTACCAAACATTAGTATCTTGCAAAGTTACAATATAAGGGAGATAATTTGATTGTGTGAATAAGGTGGTGTGAAGTATTTTCAATGTGACCTATGGGGCTCTTTCTGTGCAAACTAATAAATAAAATTATAGCGAAAGTTGTTGCATTGTGATTGTGCCTAAAGAACTTTGGTGAAAGACGTAAACGATATTCGGTTTAGGTAAGAACAACACACGATTCTATTTCTTAGTTTCAAGTTCTGGGAGTGTAAGCAGGAGTCGGAGTGCAAATTTGAGCCCGGACCCGGAACTCGAGTCACCTTTCTTGGGACAAGAGCAGGAATCAAAAAAGTGACACCGATCACCTCCGCTACTCCGTATGAGAATTAACGGCAAAGTGTGCACTGAAAAGCTTATATTGCTAATTAGAAGGCGTTGCCTATGCTCTGCGTCTCTTGCTAAACCAAATCTGTTTCAAGAAGGTTGTCTTCATACATTTATATCTAAATTATTTAGATTTTAGATCCTACAGCAATGCAGATTTAGATTCCCTGCTCGAGCAGGGATTCTTAACCAGTGTTCGGCAACCACCGGATGCGGGCTTATCAGATCAATGGACCATGTCCGGCACCCTTGCCAGAAGAGAGAACAGTAACTTTTTAATTTTGAATGATAATAATCGGTGTTTTCGAGGTTTTCGATCTAAAAACCTTGGATTATTGCAACATTTTTCGTTAAAATTTCTCTTGCTAAAACAAGTTAGTTGTTTGAGCTTGTCTATTTCACTGGGCAACAAATTTTTGGTCTTGTTTTTTTTATTTTTATTTTTTGGTGTTTCTTGATATTTTTTGGTGCGCTGAGTCCGAAAATGACGTTAGTTTTTTCGTAGTGTCAGCCGTTTTTCTGTAATTTGAAAATTCCTGAGCTTTGGAAATGACAT